>VTLG01001481.1_pt1 | contig 11418 bp, 9 predicted proteins | sample 4694571 | NCBI WGS metagenome assembly VTLG01 (sample SAMN12604809, study PRJNA352737) | marine metagenome | biome: ENVO:00000447; feature: ENVO:00000209|ENVO:00000569|ENVO:01000036; material: ENVO:00002151; isolation source: viral sequences binned using virsorter ... | reverse complement strand
TCGAAGATCTTAATAAGAATAAACATATAGACAACGAAGAAATCTTTATTTCAGTGTTTGCTCTTATGTTAAGAGATAATGTTAATCAACCTGTTCAATCTATAGCTACTCCTATTGGTAAATTTGCTGGGTATGCTGACGACGCATTAAAAGCATTTGAATGGGGATTTGCATTTCTTAAAGAATGTAGAGATAGTGATCTATATAAACTTAATATGAAAAATAATAAATGTTATGTATTTCCTAACTTTCAAACAGAACATACAGTTAGGAATAAATTATTGAAATTGCAATATTTACCTCCTATGAAAGCAAGACCATTAAAATGGACAGATAATTATAATGGCGGATGGTTATGGGAAAACAAACATATAGTTCTAGGACATAGATTTAATAGACATGATAACTATCTAGCCTATGACGCTATTAATAGACTTCAAAGGATTCCTTGGGAAATAGACCCTGATACTTATTTGTTTGAAGAACAAACTAATACAACTATCAATAAGAAACAGTTCTTAAGAGTTATAGATCAATACCTAGGACATCATTTCTATTTCGTATGGAGATATGATTCAAGAGGGAGAAGTTATTCTTCTGGCTATGATCTTAATCTTCAAAGTAATGAATATGGTAAAGCCTTATTGTCATTGCATAAGAAAGAAAAGATCACTAAGTTATCTAATTTGTATATAGCTATAGCTAATCATGCTGGTCAAGATAAATTAACTTGGCAAAGCCGAATCAATTGGTATACGAAATTTGCAACTCGTGTATTAGTAAATCAAATTAAATGGAAAGAGCCTATTTTAGCTAGAAAAGCACTAAGAGCTCTTAAAGATACCAAAGCAGGTAAACCTACTGGCTATGTAATGTCAATAGATGCTACATCATCTGGTATTCAAATAATGGCTATACTTTCTGGTTGTAAACAGACAGGTAAATTAGTTAATTGTGTGAGTCCCAATAAAAGATATGATTTGTACAACAAAGTGGCTCAAATGATGAATAAGAAGCTCTCAAAGCCAGTTTCACGCAAGATTGTAAAGGAATGCACTATGACGCATTACTATAATTCTAAAGCTACTCCTAAGAGCTTACTAAGCGAGAAAGAACAAAAAGTATTCTATAAAATAATTGAAGGATTACTTCCAGGAGCAGAAAGAGTTATGGATACGATTAATCAATGCTGGAATCCTATTGGAGATCACCATTCATGGGTTATGCCTGATAATCATATGGTATATGTTCCTGTTATAGAAAGAGCAAGCAAAGTGCATTTGGACCCAGAATTCGGAGAAATTCCTCTACAATGGTATTATCAAACTAATTCTAATAATTACAGATCTCTTTGTCCTAATGTTATTCATTCTATTGATGGATATATTGCCAGAGAGATGATTAGACGTTGTAAATTTCAATTAAGCCATATTCATGATTGTTTCGTATTTAACCCCAATCATTTACAAAAAGTTACAGAAACTTATAGAAAAATTATGGCTAAAATAGCCAATAGTAATCTACTAGCAGATATATTAAGCCAAATAACTAAAAGTCCTATTACATTTAATAAAGACAGTAATGATTTAAGTAAATATATTCTTAAAAGTAGTTACATGTTGTCATAGTTGTTAGAGATTCTCGAACAGACACAATAGCCCTTCTTCGGAAGGGTTATTTTTTTTTAAGGGGATTTAGCAATTCGTGAGAATCGGTTACAGCATTCTTGGGTGCCAAGAGGTGAAGGATACCCGTGTCTATTTCTTACTAGCGAGAGCGAATTGTTAAGGCACCTATCCCCTTATACTTAAGATTATAATATTCATAGCACTTAGTCTTACTAAAAATAAGGAGAAGTCTAATGTCGTGTTTTGTAGTAAATTATTGTGAATTACGAGCTTGTCAGCATTGGAGAATAGATAATAAATGCGTAAAAAACAATATGTCTATTGTTGATGGTGCCAAGTATGTAAAGAATTTACATAATAGTTCTGTTTGCGAAGTACGCCGACAAATAGATAAATATCGATTAGAAAACTTATTGGAGGAGTAACTTATGAAATTTAAAAACATAATGTTACAGACAGAGTTTGTATGGAAAGGATGGAAGTTTATTAAGCTTACAGAACCCATAACAGTTTGGAATCCCTATCATACTTATTACGATAAAAATGCATTCAGTGACAAGAATGCTACATGTTTAACTGGTCCTTGGAAAGGTACGTTGAGAAAATTTGATACAAAGAGTCATGATGATACATTCACTCAAATAAAATTTTAGGAGAATAAAATGGCAAAAATGGGAAGTTATGAACTACAAAAATTAAAAAGCGGTATAAAAGATGGTTTGTATCGTAAAAGAGAAGATGCGCTGAACGTACGTAGAGCTGCTATAGCTAAGAAAAATAGAGAACTGCAATTAGCACCAATACAATATCTGCTAGATCAATTACCTACAACCATGATATCTCACGCTGATGAGTATGTTGTAAGAATGAGATACACCCGAGAGGAAGATAAAACTAACGTACTGGTAGATGAGAAATGGGATTATAAAACAGATACACCTGTAATAAATCCTCAAAAAGTTTCTAATTCACATTACCAGAACACACCAGACAATGATCTAAAAGAAGAATTGAAGGAAAAAGCAGATAAGCTTTGTGAAGATATTATAGAGCTAAAAACTGAAAAAGAAGAGATGTCTATATATTTAAATGCAACTACTAGTAAATATACGGGATCATTACAATTAAGAAAAGCATGGAAAAACGAACCAGCACTCCTTAAATACCTTCCAGCTGAACCAGTTAAAATTTCCAGACCAAAACCTGCAAAGAAAGTTGTAGTTCCAGATCTTGAAGTACCTAAATTTCTTAAAACTCGTATGACTACTAATTTATTGGAGGATGACTAATGTTTGAAGTAAACGCAGATGAACTAAAAGAAGCTCTAATTAGAGACTTTAAAATAGGTCTCACCCCAATGGTAGCTTCTAGTCCAGGAATGGGAAAATCTGATATTATTCGTGATATTGCTAAATTATTTAGACTTAAAGTAATTGATTTTAGAGTATCTCAATGTGAACCAGTAGATATGCAAGGTTACCCAGGAGTCATTGAAAATGGAAATCATTTAAAACGAATGACTTTTCATATCCCAGAGTATTTTCCAGTTGAAACAGACAAAATACCTGATGGGTATGATGGATGGTTGTTGTTTTTAGATGAATTTAATTCAGGGAATAAACAAACGGAGGCCGCAGCATATAAATTAATTCTAGATCGTGAAGTATATAAGCATAAGCTACACCCTAGATGTTTAATAGCCGCAGCTGGAAATTTAACTACAGATAGAGCAATTGTAAATACTCAAAGTACAGCAACTACATCAAGGTTAAATCACTACCGTATGCGAGTTGATCATAAAGTCTGGATTGACTGGGCAAACTCTCATGAGATTGATCATCGTATTATTTCACTAATTAAATTCAAACCAGAACTATTACATAGATTTGATCCGTCAACAAACGAATTAACTTTCCCATGTCCACGTACTTGGGAATTCGCATCTAAAGTAATTTCAGGAGCGGAAGCTATAGATCATATTAATAAAATACGATTAGCTGGTACTATTGGTGAAGGTGCAGCAGTAGAACTAGCAACCTATTCTGAGATTTATCAGAATTTACCCACCATTGAAGAAATACTTTCTAATCCTAAATCAGGATGGAGAGTTCCTAAAGAACCAAGTGAGCTATACGCAGTTACAACTATGCTAGCTCATAATAGTACACCAGATAGTATTACTACATTAATTATAGCCATTAAAAGGCTACCAACAGACTTCCAGGTGATTACTTTTAAAGATATTTATAAAAGAACACCTGTATTAAAAGGGCATCCTGTCATTAAAGACTGGATATCTACACATAGTTCAGAAATCTTTTAACTAGGAGGAGAACATGTCTAATCTAAAAATCTTAGTACGCGGGGCGTACGACATACAAAAATTAAGAATTCAAATGGGAAACAGGCTTGTTGGTAATTTTAAAGCAAAATTAGGACAAGCACCGAGTGAACCAGAAGATACAATAGATGTAACAGGACAGGTGGTACTTAAACAATTAAGAGCAGATTACAAAAAAATTACTGACGGGGTAAAAGTTTTTCCAACCCAGAAGAAATTCAAAAGCCAGGGAGTAATTGAAAATTATACAGAACTTTGTCTTATAGCTTCTTACAAAGGATTAGAAGACAAAGAAGAACAGCATTTTAAACATTTAAAAGATGTATTAGTAGAATACCGGCTTTGGACTGACTATTTAAAAGGTGTTAAGGGAATAGGACCAGCTATGGCTGGAGTACTTCTAAGTGAAATAGATATTTATAAAGCAAAATATCCATCAAGTTTATGGAAACTTGCTGGTTATGATGTTGGACCTGATGGAGCTGGAAGATCACGTAAAAAAGAACATCTTGTTGAATCTGATTATACTGCCGCAGATGGTACAATTAAACAGAAAATGGGTATTAGTTTTAATCCATTTTTAAAAACAAAACTGTCTGGGGTTTTAGGAGCTTCTTTTTTAAAATCTAAAAATGAGCTATATGCAACTAGTTACTACGAGTATAAAGAGAGACTAGAAAATCATGTTGATCATAAAAATAAAACAAAAGGACATCGTCATAACATGGCGATACGCTATATGATTAAACGATTTCTAGCTGATCTACATGTAGTATGGCGAACACAAGAAGGACTATCAGTAAGTGTTCCTTATTCCGAAGCTAAGCTAGGAATGAAGCATGCAAGTTAGTCGTATGGTATTAGTAAACCAAAGAAAAAAAGCGAGCTAACCCATTATAGAAACCCAGGATGAGAAAGCGAGTCATTCCCAATTAGAAACCCATCCTATTTAAGCGAGTCAAATGGATAAAGAAAACCATTGAGAACTAGCGAGTCAGCAGAAAATAGAAAACCAGTTTTTAGAAGCGAGTCAGACATGGAACACCATGACCAAGTAAACCATTAAGGAACTAGCGAGTTAAAGATCAAAGAAACCCGATATGATTGAGCGAGTCATGTACTTTTAGCAAACCAAAGCGGAAAAGCGAGTCAAGTAATATAAGTAAACCAACATATATCAGCGAGTCATTTGGACGTAGTAACCCATGGAAGAGAAGCGAGTCATATGGAGTAAGTAAACCACTCCTTATAAGCGAGTCACATTTTTAGATAAAACCAGAAGGAACAAGCGAGTCAGAAATAGAAAGAAAACCATGGCGATGAAGCGAGTCACTAAAAGAAAGAAACCCAGAAATCGCATAGCGAGTCAATCGTGTAAAGAAAACCAACATTCAGTAGCGAGTCACCTTGATAGAGCAACCCAACACGTCCAAGCGAGTCATACCAATTAATAAAACCATATAAGATTAGCGAGTCAGTGACGGGAAGTAAACCAATTAAAATTAGCGAGTCAATGGTATTTAGTAAACCAAGGAAGGTTAGCGAGTCAATGAAGTAGAGAAAACCAATAACTGAAAGCGAGCCAAGAGTACGAAGTAAACCAGTACCGTACAGCGAGTCACTTTCCCAAAGAAAACCGGAATTAAAAAGCGAGTCGTTGTTGACAAGAAAACCAGAGACAAAAAGCGAGTCATCGGAGCAGAGAAAACCAACTTTCGGGAGCGAGTCAAAGACGGTTAGAAAACCATGGTGTGAGAGCGAGTCATCCTAAATAATTAACCCAAACAATTCAAGCGAGTCAAACCCGACAATTAAACCAGAATAGTTAAGCGAGTCACGATGGCATAGAAACCCAAAATGACGAAACGAGTCACTGTTCCAGAGAAACCCATGGCACAGGAGCGAGCCATAATCGAGTAGAAATCCAGAGTAACTGAGCGAGTCACATAGAAGTAGAAAACCATGTTCGCAAAGCGAGTCAAGAGCCTCGAGAAATCCATATTACGCAAGCGAGTCATCTTTTTCAAGAAACCCACAGGCTGAAAGCGAGTCACACGATTTTAGTAACCCATTGATCAAAAGCGGGTCAGTATTGTAAAGAAAACCGAACTTTATTAGCGAGTCATAGAAGATAAGAAATCCATATTAAACGAGCGAAATTATTAAAAAGAAAGGAGGCAATAGTGTCTACAGATTTAGAAGGAAAACTACTTAAAGCAAAGATAGAGCTTATGACTAGATCTGTATTTATATCTACGATTGCCTTAAGTTTACGACATGTCATCACTGATGCTACAGCAACAGCAGACGTTAATGGAACTACTATTCGGTATAACCCAGAGTTCCTAGAAGGACAGACAGTTTCACAGTTTGCTGGGCTAATGGCACATGAGTGCTGGCATGTAGCATTTCAACATCTAGCTCGTAGAGGAAGCAGAGACCCTATTATTTGGAATTGTGCAGGTGACTATATCATTAATCACATGCTCGTCAAGGCAGGATTTGAAATACCTACAGCAGGCTTACTTGACAAGAAATACGGCGATGGATGGTCTACTGACAGTATCTATGACGATCTGATGAAAGAAAAGAAAGATTTTGATACTAGTACTTTAATGCTAGATCTTCGAGAAGAAGGCGAAGAAGACAAACCAAATATAAATTCAGCAGTAACAAATATTATTGTTAGAGCTAGAACTCAAGCACGGATATCTGGAAAGCAAGCAAGAGGTGAAATTCCAGATGAAATTGAACGAATGATTGATGAATTACTAAATCCTAAATTACCATGGCAAGTTATATTACATAAATTTCTAGATCAACGAGTCAAAGAAGAATACTCATGGGCAAGAAGAAATCGTAGATATATGTCAGATACTTATATGCCTAGCCTACATAGTTATGGTTTAGGGCATTTAACATTTGCTATAGATACGAGTGGCAGTATAGATGACGAAGAATTACAAGAAATGCTAAGTGAAATTAAAGGTGTTCAACAAGTATTTAACCCAGAATACATGACAATTATTGACTGCGATTCACAAATTCATCAAATACATACTATCGATCAAACCACTGATATTATGTCTCTGAAATTTCATGGAGGAGGTGGTACTAGTTTTCAACCAGTATTAGATTATGTAGAAGAACATCCTACTCAAGCTCTTATATATTTCACTGACTTATACGGAGAAGAACATTTAAATCCAATAAATTATCCCATTTTATGGATATGTAACTCTGATCATGAACCGGCAACTATTGGAGAAACTGTCTATGTCGATCACTACAGTACTACTGTGCAAAGAAACAGCTATGGAATCAGTAGCAGTTAATAACTACTACCTGGAACCATTAGTTAAAGAAGGAGTTTTACTAGGCTCTATACTTGTATTGCCTCTTCTTTATAACACTCCAACTAAAATATTAGCTAAAACTGCTAAGGCCTACTTGGACAAGCTGATTGGTAATATTCCAGAAAGTGCGTCTAAGTTAATTATAGCAGATAGTAATTATTTTAAATTTATTACTAAAATAGCTAAAGTTTCTAGTAGTTACGGTACTGTAGTTGAAGGGAAACACCCGGGATATCTACACTTCACTTGTGTATATGTTCCTAGTTATAAAACACTATTTCAGCAACCAGAGAATTCTAGATTAATTACATTAGGTATTAGAGCTATTGCTGGTACAGGAACAGCAGTACTGATCAATTCTGCAGAGTACGGATTCCAACATGGATCTGATAGAGAGCTCTTAGATAGCTTATATCAGTACCCAGTACTAGCTGCAGATATTGAAACTACAGGATTAGATCTTAAAACAGAGATAGTTTCTATTGCTTTTGCATGGACTAAACATGACGGAGTAGCAATTGACCTATCTATTAACGGTATTTATTATCTTAAAGAATTCTTAGAAACATACAAAGGAAAACTGTTATTTCATAACGGATTATTTGACGCAAAGATTCTTATTAGAAGTTTGTGGATGGAGCATGCTACTGATCATAAAGGCATGATGAAAGGTCTACAGTACTTCAAAAATTTTGATGACACAATGATCCTAGCGTATTTAGCTAAGAATGCTACTACGAAGGTATCTCTTAGATTAAAAGAAGTTGCTCTAGAATATGTAGGCAACTACGCTATTGAAATTCAAGATATAACTAAATACACCAAAGCAGAGATCTTAAGATATAACTTAATTGATGCGCTAGCTACTTTTTACTTGTGGGAAAAGTATTATACTGAAGCATCGTCTCGCCCTTACCTAGAAATATTTCAACCCAGCCTATATTCATTAATTAAAATGATGCTAGTAGGACTACCTATGGATTCGAATAGAGTCCAGGAAGTACATACTATTTTGGCTGGTAAAGAGAAGGTGTTAAATGAACAAATTCAAGAAAATAAATATGTAAATACATTTAACTATGTACTTCAAGTAGAAGCTTGTACAAAAGCTAATAACAAATTAAAGAAATTAGTTAAAACAACTAAAGACTTTAGAGATATACGTTTTAATCCTAGCAGTCATCCTCAACTGGCTAAATTATTATTTGAAACATTAGATTTACCAGTTTTAGATACAACAAAATCAGGAGCTCCTGCTACAAGTGCAGATGTATTAAAGGATCTGGAAAATCATACTACTGATGGAGAGATCCTAGATTTACTTAAATTCGTAAGAGATCTATCTGAAGTATGTAAGATCAACGGTACTTTTATCAAAGCATTCATGCAGGAAAAAGATTTTCTTCATGGAAATCTAAAGCTTGGAGGAACACAATCTGGGAGGTTAGCTAGTAATTCTCCAAATCTAACAAATCTCCCAGCTCATGGATTTATGGGCAAACTAATCAAAAGCTGCATAGTTGCACCAGAAGGTTGGTTGTTTGCAGGAGCAGATTTCTCAGCTCTAGAAGAACGTATAGGAGCTATCCTGAGTAAAGATCCTAATAGAATTAAAGTCTACACAGATGGGTATGATGGGCACTCACTAAGAGCTCAAACATATTTTGCAGATCAGATGCCTGATATAGATCCAACAAGTGTAGATAGTATTAATTCTATACAGGATAAGTACCCAGAACTAAGACGTAGATCTAAAGGGCCCACCTTTGCTCTACAGTATATGGGTACAGCTTATACTCTTCATAAACGAACTGGATTCTCGATGGATCAAGCTATCAAAATCGAGAAAGCATTTCATGAATTGTACAAAGTATCTCAAGAATTTAACGAAAAGAATAAACAATTCATGGAAGAGCATGGATATGTAGAGTGTGCATTTGGTCTAAAGCTAAGAACTCCTATAATTTCACAATGTATTCTAGGTAATTCTAGAACACCCCATGAAGCAGATAAGGAAGCTCGTAGTGCTAACAATGCAATAACTCAATCATGGGGGATGCTACTTAACAGAGCCATGAATGCTACCAATGCACGGATTGAAGAAGCTGGATACAGTGCTGATATTCTTCCGTGTAACATGATCCATGATGCTGGGTATTTTTTAGTAAGAAATGCCCCAGAATATATAAAATTTCTAAACGATGTACTCATTAAAGAAATGGAATGGAACGATGACGCTAAAATAAAGTCTACAAATGTTCCAATGAGAGCTTCACTCGAAGTAGGAAAATCTTGGGACAAACTAACCCAACTAAACAACAATGCAACTTTAGAGGAGATCATAAATGTCTTTCCAATTCTCACAGGATCAACTTGATGCAGTAGACAGTATTTGTGACGAATTAGTTAATTCTAATCCGAAAAAGCACACAATAGCTGTTCTTACTGGATCAGCTGGTACTGGTAAAACTACCGTAGTAAGGGAAATTATTAACAAAATAAATACTGATTCCCCTTTAACTACTATTGAATTATGTGCAACTACTCATAGAGCAGCTACTGTACTGGAAGATATTGCAGGAGAGTCTGTCACTACAGGACATGCGTTATTTAAATTACGCCCTAGTATTACTAAATATGGCAAAGAAACTCTTACAAGTGCAGGAAGTTGTGAAATTCCATACGGATCAGTAGTTATTATTGACGAATCTTCTATGATTGGCAATCAATTTTTAAAGTCTATTGTAGATATTGTTAAAGAAAGAGCCTTAAAATTGTTATTTGTAGGAGATCCATTCCAATTACCTCCTCCAACAGATGTTTGTAGTATATTTGATGGTTCATTATATACTTTCAAACTTACTACTGTTCATAGACAGGCAGGAGGTAATCCTGTTCTAGAAAAAGCCAATGAATTTCGTGAATATATTGAAGGGATCAGGAATACTGAACCTACGCTGGAAACTGATATTAATTCTAAAGGTGAAGGTATTCATGTATTGCCTCATGCGGAGTTTGTTACTAAATTTGTACAAAAATACATAGATTATTCTGCTGGAGCAGAAGTAGATATCCCACTATGTACTTATACAAATGAATCTGCAATCAATTATAATAGTATGGTACGTAAAGCTGCTTATTTCTTAGAAGATACCATTGAACCATTTTACAAAGGAGAAAGATTAATTGCTAACAGTGTAGTTATGGATGGGGATAAAACTCTTTTAACTAATAATGAAACAGTACATGTTACTGATTATATCGAAACAACTGAATACGATATCCCAGGATATTATGTAACATTACAAGGAACATATAATGAATACACAAGATCTAATATAAAAAAAGTATTTTCCCCAAAAACTACAGCAGCAGCGGATAAAGTTCTTAAAGAAGAAAAAGCTATTGCTATTAAAAGTAAATCTAAATCAGGATGGCAGATGTATTATAGAATAAAAAACTTTCTAGCCGATTTACGCCCACCATTCGCAGGTACAACTCATAAAGCTCAAGGAGGCACATTTCCAGCTGTATTCATAGATAAGCTAAACATAAATAAATGCAAGAATCCGGCTACTAGAGCACGGTTATTTTATGTTGCTTTAACTAGAGCCAGCAAGAATGTGTATATAAACTCATGATAAAATATGTATGTAGAAGTGGAGTGTTTAATCGCAATATAAGAGATAAATGGCTTCCTAGATGGTACGACGTACCATTTGAAGAATGTGTATTTTCATCAGAGCAACAGGATACTAGTGGTACTTTAAAAGAGTGGGAAATGATAGCTAAACAAAATGGCACACTGCTACTAACAGATCTACCTAAAGGTACTAATTACAAACAACATCTTAAAATACTTAAAACAGAGAGGTTATTAGATGGCACTTGAATACACGAATAAGAACAACGTATCACTCGCACTAGCTGTATTCTTAATGTACGATAATTACGAATACGATGAGAGACCGAACGCATTTAGTGCTACAGGTCTAATCAAACCATTACGTCAATTAATACTATCTAAACAAAATCCGGCTTTATTAAAGACTGTAGATATTGCAGATCTAGTATCTACTCGTATGGGGTCAGC
>VTLG01013751.1_pt1 | contig 11419 bp, 4 predicted proteins | sample 4694571 | NCBI WGS metagenome assembly VTLG01 (sample SAMN12604809, study PRJNA352737) | marine metagenome | biome: ENVO:00000447; feature: ENVO:00000209|ENVO:00000569|ENVO:01000036; material: ENVO:00002151; isolation source: viral sequences binned using virsorter ... | reverse complement strand
GCCATCGCTATCCGTGTAATTTGCGAGTTGCTCTAAAAGATCATTTCTTTCTTTTTCAAAATCATTTTTTAGAGTTTGGAGTTTTGCCTCCAAAAGAACGTTTTGGTTTAATGCTGCTGCTAATCTTGTATTATATAAGTTCACTAACACATTAATGTCTACTTCACTGTTTTGCTGCATATTAGAAGGTACCTCCGTCCAGAGTCGATGTCCAATGTGGTTTGTTTATATAGACATTCGTGGCAGCAGCAGGAACTGATGCCAAGTTAGCAATAGCACCACTTGCACCTTCTTTTCTTAAGTTACCAGATGTATTAAATGTTCCTTCTACACCAATTAAATTAACAGAATTTCCACCAGTTACTGCAGTCTCAACAACACCAAACGCACCACTACCATCTTGTTTCACAATGTCACCTACTGCTACTGTAATATTAGCACTTAAAGAACTTAATGTAATTTTAGTTATTGCAGTTAATACTTGCTTTGAAGTAATAACGGGTGTTTGTGGATTATTTGTTGATTGCTGTAAACCTTCACTATCAAACCATACAACACCACCTGAATTAAAGTTACCTGCTTGGTAGTAAATACCCTTGATATCTAAGAAACCTTTAGCACCAGAAACAACACTAGCAGAAATAGTTGCATCAGGAACATAAGTCCATCTACGACTGTTATCACCGTGTGTACCGTGATTTCCTGTTCCAGCAGTGTTAGATGCGATTGAACTATCATCTAAACCAAAGAAACCATCAGTTGAGTTTGCTGTACCAATACCAGTATTATAAGTAAATCCAAGTCCACGGTCAGTATTCGTATCAGTTGCGTGTACGACTGTAATTTCTGTTTGTGTACTAATACCAGCAATCGATGTTCCTTGAAATGAAAGAGTTTTAGTACCAGTATTAATCGCTGTAACTGTTGTTATACCACTAGCAGAGAAACTTGAGTGTAAAAGAGTATCATTAACTGCGATACCTGTAACTTGATCAACAACCACTGTTGAAGTACCAGAACTATGAGCTGACATCACAGTTCTTGTACTGGTAGTATCACCAACCATCATGATTGGATCATTCACAGTTGTTTGTGTTGAGTTAACTGTAGTGGTTGTACCATCAACTTGTAAGTTACCCTTGATGATAACGTCACCCTCATTACTCAAACCATCTGGATAAGGGTCGATGTATATTTTATTACCTGCTCCCGCTAACGATGCGATAATATTATTTTCAATTCTAATATTACCGAATTTTGCATTTCCTCCACCTACAATAATATCTCCACCTACAACTATGTTTTTCTCAACTCCTATACCACCATTTACTATTAGAGCACCATTATCTTTTGTAGTTGCTTGTGTATCAATATTAATGAAGACATCAGCACCTGTAAATTCTAATTGACCTGATCCGTTATTATTAAATTCTATCTTTGAATCTGCAGGATCTGTACCATTTGCTCCACCACCAAATCCCAAGAAGGTATCATCTGGTATCATTACCTCACCAGAACCGTTAGGATTAAAAATTATGTCACCATCAGTATTAGATGAAGATAAGGTATTAGCATCTAAAGTTAAATTATCTACATTCCATACATCTATTTTTCTATTACTATCAACAACAGCAACTATACCACCATCACTATTTCTTGTATTTGTCACACCTGCTAGAGCACCAGGAGTATGCTCCATCATAGATGTATAATAGTGACCAGCGATAGGATTGACATTTGTACCGTCATCTCCTAAAAATACTCTGTCTTTATATTGATTTGTGCCACCGTAACTTCCAATACCAGTTACGTATGCCATTTCACCCCAATTCAAACTACCAGGTTTGGCTGTACCCGATGATCGTTTGATTCTAATTATACTAGCCATTTCAGAAATTTCCTCCGTTGATGTCTAAATTCTGTGCTGCACCTGGCGTTAATTCTAAGGTTGCGTCAAATTTTTTCGTTACACCATTAAAAACAAGAACCATACCGTTTTGTAGGGTTCCAGAAACATTCACATCACTTAATTCTGTTAATGATAGAGTTTGGGCACCTGCCAGAGATGAAATCACCTTTGTGGCATTTTGTTGTCCTACTCTGACTTTGATATCTGCCATCTATTTGAAAAGCAATTCAGATCTAGAAAGTATTTATATTTACTATGTTGTTATCTTTGAAACAAGCTCACTTAAGGCAGATTTTAGTGTTTCAATTTCTTTTTTCATCTCATTTAACTCTGCTTCCTTATCAGAATTTCTCCTCTTATTAGAAATATAATCATTGTAACCTTGTGCATCCATATTAACTATGGCACCTGTCTTTTCATCACGGAAAAGATTTTTGTGTCCTTCTACTGGTATCATGCTAATGCGATTGCTCTAAAGTCTTTTAATCTTACAGGATAAGATTCATTAGTAGAAATCATAACTATCTTAATTATAAATCCACTAAACTGCTCTAAGTTATCAACAGAGAACTGATATTCAGAGAACTGATTGAAGGGATCTGGAGATACAAATGCATCTGGTCTACCGTCATTCTTACTTAAATCAATAACATCATCTCCAAATCCATCACCATCAACGTCTACTAAATTTTTATAACCAGGAAATGCTCTATAAGTTTGAGATACCTCAGTTGAGTCTGCACTAAACAATCTATAGAAAACTCTAAAATCAGATTCAGGTTGTACACTAGCACCAACTAGAACTTTCAATGAAGTTGCTGGTTGTTTTAGATCAACTCTTTTTGATATAAAGATTGAACCATGTGGATCATCTTCTAATTGATTTGTTCTTGTATCTGTCGCATAGTTATCAAAACCAATAGGATTATTGATTTTATTTCTACCCAGAACAAATGTTGCATTCTTTACATCTAAAACTGGTGATAAGTTTGGATCAGAAGAACTCATATTAACATCTAGTGTTAAAGATTTTCTCTTAGGTAAATTTGGTAATTTACTTGACTCATTGATTTGTGATGCAACAAGTCTTGGTGTGGGATAGAAAGTGGTTTCATTTATTATGGTGGGTTCAAATCCTTGATCAATAAATGATATTTCATTTCCATTTGCACTTGTACCACTTATTGTTCTAATAGTTGATCCGACACGAGTTGTATTACCAGGTGTTATCACGTTAAAGATTGGTGTTATTGAACTAAACTGATGATTTTGAGAAATTTCTACTTTTTTACCACCAATTGCCTTCTCGCTCTTGAAACATAAAAGTGTATTGTTAGTTCTTAAAGGTGCGATACCTGCAATATCAACCTCAAGATAATAATTATCAATATTTGATAAAGATTTCAAAGTAGCATTTGTAGGAACTGTATGAGTTGTATTAATACCAACTAAAGGCATACCAGATATTTCATAAGTTTGTATAGCATCACCAGAGGAATGAGATGTTGGTGTGGTATTTAAAATTCCTCTTGTTAGAGTTAATTGTCCAGTACCAACTACATATGAAACTATTTCCTCACCAATCAATGCTTCACCTCTATCAGTAGTAATTCCCGCAAAATTACTGAATGGAGAGGTATTTCCAAGTGAAACTGTTGTCCCTTCTGTTGTTAGGTCAGATGTTATTGGAACAACGGTAGTGTCTGGTTTTACATTCTTAATTTGGACTTGGTTAGTTGCACCGTGATGAGCATGATTGTATTGAGTTATTTCAAATACTTTTCCTGAATACAAATCACCATTTTGAATTGAACTATTAGCTGTTGAATTTACAGTCGCAGATGTTAATGTTCTTGTATTATTATTTGCAGCATAATGAACGATCTTATGTGTGCTTGTAAATTGATCACCTTGAACATCTGTTAAGAATAAAGTATCAGTCGAAGTTGATATTTTAGTGACAACTACTTTAAATCCTGCTCCTCTTGTAATTTGAACATTTGTATTATCAACAGTCAAAACTTCACCTACTTGATATCCACTACCAACAGTTAAATTAGATATTGAACTAATTGCACCAGTTGTAGCATCAATTGTAATAGCACACTGTGCACCTGTGCCACTTCCAGTCAATGAAACAAGTGGAATATTATTAACACCTGTAGCTGCATATCCAGCACCATTTGATACAATCGCAAAATCTGTATTAGCAACTGGAGGAGTTCCAGATCCACTCGATTGAGCGATAGGTGCACCTATACTTTCAACAACACCTATTATATTTTGATCATCTACACCAACCGCAGAGTTTGTTCCCAAATCTGTACTTACTTTCCTACCAACTGGATAATCTGATGCAGATCCTCCACTAATTTTTACTTTAATTTTTCTTGGAAGAGCGTGAATTGGATTATCTGGTAAAACCTGTGTATTTAAATTACCAGCTTCAATTGGACTGTTATAGAATGTGGTTGTTCCTGAATCTACAAAAGATGCTTTACGTAATTTAAATGTTAAATCTTGATATTGACTAGCAGTCCAAATCGTACCATTTTGTGATTTGAATAAACTACCACCAATATATTGCTTAGATACAACAACATTTTCTACATCAGGTAAACTGGTAGTTTTAATTGTTTTTTGACCCATTGTAGCAACCCACATCTCATACTTATCTGAAGCAGGTGATAAGAATACTAAAGCATATTCTTTTTCAGGTTCTAGATAAATTGGTGAAGGAAATTTAAGAGTAGTTGGTACTGATGCGTCATCATACAAATTAATATTGTTAGGATTAACTGCTATTTGAGCATAATCTTGAACTAAGAACTTAGTTGGAGTTCCTAATTCAACTTCTCTTAATTCTACAAATAATTTTGATCTCTCATCTTTAGATCTAAAATATACATCAAATGATGTTAAGAAAGCACCTGTTTCATCTACAGTAAATGATTGTGCTAATGGATCTCTATGAGGAGCAACATATTTCTGTCTTTTCTCTTTGTAAATTAAATTAACTCTTTGAGTTATTTCGCTTGGACGAGTTCCAGATGGTGGGGGTGGATTTCTTACTTGAACAGTGCTACTTGTATTAGTCTGTACCGTTCCTGTGCCTGTAAATGTACCAGATGCATCACTTGAGTGATCAGTGTTGCCAGGAACGGGTATAGTGCCCTCTGGTGCTGATGTAACTCTGAATGTTTTTGTTCCTGTGGCAAATACTGTTGGAGGTTTTGGTGTAGTATTTGGATCTCTAAAGAAGAATGCTCCTAACAAATCACCCCAGTTATCGCTGAATAAATCAATACTACTTACTGTTGCTACTGCACCACTCTTTTCACCAACAATTTTAGCACCTTTTGTAACATAACCATAATAGTTTTCTTTGTTTGCAAGAGATATTGTATCAATATTTAATATTTTAGATGTTGCTGAATATGTATCTGATGGAGCAGGTCTTGATGAATCGTATGGGTCAACACTATAGTCTTCCACACTTACTGATGGTGAACCTAATCCAGCACTTACATCTGGTCTTGTACTATCTCCAAATTTATGATTTGGTCTCTGTATCCTCATAAATCCTATTTGCTCACCATCAACTTCAATCTTAGCATTCTCAAAAACATTGAATGAACCAGAAACCATATCTATTTCTATTAATTTGGGAACAATATCTGGGACACCATTATCAAGATAATGAAAATGTTTTGTAAGTGGTCTTAATCCATTCGCATTGAAGAAAACATTCCTCGAACGCATAAATGGATCAACTTCGGAGGTTACTTTAACACTCTCAACATAATCAAATTCATTACTAGGACCTTGCAAAACATTTTGGAATGTTCTTCTAACTTTTTGAGTTTGAGAAACAAGTTGTTTAGTTATTCTTATTCTTCTTCTATACCAATTATAGTCTGGATCTTGAATATCTTTCACCCCGAAATTTCCATCAGCTGCTTCAAGAGGAGTTTCGTCTATAGTTCCAATTACCTCTTCATTAGCAACTTCTGCCCACTTAGCACCCGTTGACTCAGTTCTTTTATTGTTAACATAAAGTGTCCTTGTCCAGTTGTCTGAAGGAGGATCTAAAATGATACCACCCATAAACACAATAACATTGAATGGGTTTACATTTTCAACTTCTGTTGCTTGAGGTTGTTCTAACCAATCAACTTCTTCATAATTTAAAGTAATTAAATCACCAGTTTTTTTACAATTTGGATCTTTTAGTTGTAAATTAGAATTTAAGTCAGCAGAATTTATATCAATACTTGGATTTAAAGCTAGTTCTGGATTCATTGACCAGAAATCCACAGCACTCACTAATTCCTTACTAATTACATCAACATCACATCTTGATCCTTTTTCTTCTGAGAAGTCAATAAAGTTTCTATCTGAAAAATTATTAACGACAAATCCAGTTTTGAATCTATCTAATCCGTCAGCATCTCTTACTTGAAGTGATTTTGCGTTAAGTTCTAATGAATTAAGTGAAGTAGTAGTTTCTAAATTTTCAATTCTTTTTTCTAAGGCACCAATATCTCTCATTGTGAACCTTTTATTTTCATACATTCTAATATTAGGTCCTTTTACCGTATCATATAGGTAGGGTGGTAATGCTATTTCAGCAATCTCCATAGAATTCCCGACTTCAGTTGGGGGTGCTGGTTCATCAGATGACTCACCTTTTATTAATTTTACTTCTTCATATTGATTGATTACTAATTTATCAATTCTTGGTAAATAATAACTATATCCTAAAATAGAACTTTCATTAGGTGAGATAACATATGAATTTGTTGATACAAATTCTCTACTGGTAAATGCAAATGGAGATGCACCAGAAACAGAACTAGCAGAGGTATCAGAAAAATTCTTAACTCTTGGTCTGTAGTCTATTACATCACTAGCTCTATTATTTCCTATGGTTGGTATATCTCTTGAATATCTTTCTCTTGTATATGAATTTACTGAATAAAAATCACCACTATCTCCATTAGCAACTTGATACTGATCATAAATGATTAACAATTTATTTGAAGGGATAGCAGATTTTCCTCTTCTAACAATTTTTGAATAATCACAGTATTGTGATTTATGACCTTTATCCAAAACATAATTATTTGTTCTGTCAATAAAGTTACCTAACTCAGTTCCTTGTAGAATTGACTCTATTCCAGATTCTTTGAATTCTATTACTTCACCTATAACAAATTTATTAGAATTTAAGTAAACAAAATCAACACTATTTGAAAATCCCTTAACAATTTGACCAACTGCACGGCTATCTTTACCAACAATTTTTTCACCAATTATTGCGTTTGTATTAAGATTCAATCCACTTACAAAAGTTAAAGCAGGAAGATCTGGGTCTGCAGTTGTCTTTGACTCGTATACTGCAACAACTTTAACTACATCTGGTACATTAAGTGATATTTCTCTGTCTTCAACTCTCAAACCATAAGCATCACTAAGTGTAAGACCACTATTAACATTTGATGCTCCTGAAGTCTGCGTAACTAAAAGTTGTTCGCTCCTACTATAATCCTTAGATTTACTTGATGCACCTACTTTCTTCATAGTCACACCAACTGTTATCTGTTTTGCGTTTTGAGATAATCCAGTAAATGTGATATCATTGCTACTTGAATTTATGGATACTTGATCTGAAGTTAATGGTTCAATTAATCCATTTTGATAATGTATTGAATATTTTTCTGAGTCAAAGGGTTCAAAAAATGCACTAGTTATACCACTATTTGCATCTAATCCTGCTTGTGAATTAATAGTCAAAGAACCTGAAGTTGATTCTTGATTTGTAATTTGTCTACTAATTATTAAATTAGATCCAGAAGTATCTACATTTGAAATATTTTTCTTTGGTAATTTAGTAAAAATTCCTGAGTCTTCTAAATTTAGAATTTTTGGAACTTTAATTCTGAATGGAGATGATGTTGTAGTAACAGTACCTGTACTTACACCAACAACATTTACAGTTGATGCTAAAGTAAGCACTTTACCATCTGCAGAAATATTTGTAATTTGGTTAAATGTTGGATCTACATAATTTCCTTTATTGTATGAAACAATAGATCCAGTATTAATACCAACTCCAGCAAAACTTCTATTTGCGACACTTGCTGCTGTTCCAACAATGTTTATTTCATCTGATAACGAAAAATTAGGTAATACACGATCATACAAAACAGTATCAGCGTTAAAAGTTGAAATACCTGCACTGAAATTACTTTGATAAATCGATTTAATATCATCTGTAGTAAATTTCAATACTTCAATTATTGAAATTTTAGATTCATGAGTTTTTTCATTAATTATTAACTCTTCTCCTGCAATAAATGATCCTGTGGTTTGTGAAACTACTATTTCATTTAATCCAGTGGTACCAGCGTTTCTTGCAATGTAACCAATGGCACCACTTGCTAAACCTCTTACTCTTTTTCCCTGTGATGCTATAGATGCTGTAAATGTATTACATTTTAATACAGTGAATGTTTGAATATCATATAAATGTAAGTCCCAAGGAGTTACATCACCTGTATAAGACGCATCAGATACTGCAAAAGAATAAACTCTAGCTTCACCTACTTGTAGTCCCGATGAGATATGACCTTGTGTGCCAACTCTTCCACTTCTCAACTCAACAACATTACTACTTCCTCCACCAAGACTTACTGTGGGAGATCCACTAACATTATTAACCTTTACAACACTTCCCATTTTAAATGGGATTGATGCAGCACTAATAGATTTTGTATCTCTTGGTTTTTCAATATCAGTTACTGTTGTTCCTGGTAGATAAACATCAAATCCTCTAACATATGCCTTGCCTGGTGACAATTTGACGCACATTAAGTCATCACTAGGTGTATTTCCATCTTCAGTTATCTGATCTTCAGTATACAATCCACCTGAACCAACCTCATCATTTAATGAATCTTGAGTTGTAACACGAAATGGTTCAACTGCATAGTTTCCTGATTCATCAAATGTTCTTTTTGCAAAATATTTTTTTAATTCAGAGTATACTGTTGAATCTTGTAATTTTTTAGTTTGACCTTCAACTGTTCTGAATAATTCAATAAAATTAGTATCTTGATAATCTTGTAAATCCTTTTTTGCTAGTTTAACAGTTATTTTAAATCTATCGGCACCAGGTGCAGCAAAGTTAGTAAAACCTTTTGCGTTATCATATAGAGAATTATCATCATTTGCATTTACAATTTCTTCTAAAATTTCAAAACCAACTCTATATGATGGAGTATTTGAATATGGTTCAAGAATAATTAAAGAGGTTGGAACATCTACAAAAGTTCCACGTAAAAAATATACACCCTTATTAACACCAAATGCTGATCCAGTAGCAGTCGCATTTTCAGATACTAATGTTAGAATAGTTTCTTCAATATTTAAGGTTGTATTGCCATAAGTTACATTATCTTCAAGTATTAACACCTCACCATCTGGGAAAGCACCAGTTTCTCTATCAGTTCCAGATTGATTGTATTTTACAAAAATTGTTATATCATCAACTCCTTCTTCAGGTGGTAGTATAAAATTTTTAATAGTTGCTACTATTCCTGAACTTTGACCACGTACTCTTGTACCCTTTCCATTATTGTTTGATATTAATTCATTTAAGTAAATTGAAACATCTACACCTAAATGTGATGCATTAATTTTTGCCGAAAAATATGTTGGATCATATTCAATACCACCAGGTATGACCATTGATCCTTCTTTGAATATATGTTTTCCAAATGACTCAACTTGATTTTGTAATAGAGACTGTAATCCAGTTAATTCTCTAGCCTGTACAGGATATCCAGGTTTGAATAGAACCTTGTAAAAATTTTTGTCCTTATTAAAATCGTCATAATAAGGTGATATATTTAAGTTAGTCTTCTGTGGCATCGGTTAAAATTCCAGTATGATTTTTATGTCTTCTTTTTGACGAGGATTTCTATTAATTAGAGGTCTATTATCTAGATAGATTATTTCACCTGACCCTTTATTTATCTCACTATCAGATAACCCCTGTGCAAAAGTTGTTCCTAAATTAATAACTTTGTTACCATCTGGATTAATTGTTGCATCAGAAAAAGTTATATCAATTGATCCAGAGAATGAAGATGCAGTACCAACAATGTTGTTTGAGATGCTTGAGTTTTCAAATTCATATGTTCTCCCACTTGTTGATATTCCTGAAAAATCACTTTGATCTAAGGTTGTTCTATTAAAATTAAGTGATCTATCTTTAAAATATTTCATTACTTTTGTATCAAGATCATAAGATGCAACATAACCAGTAGCAACTCTTCCTACATTTGGAGAAATCGCTAATGTTTGTCTTATTTCTTCTCCTATAACGGGTGAAGATCCAGTTACAGTATCAAATTTAACTGCTTGTAAAGAAGAAAACGTATTATCTGTATAAGTTATCGCTGTGCCAACTTTAGATGGATTTTTGACAATACCAACTTGTGCAAATTTTGTATCTATTGGAAAATCTTTTGTTGAGTCATCAAATCGAGCATAAACAATGACCCTATCAGTTCCCAACTCAGTATATACATCGCTTCCATGTCCCAGTTTAGGTGGTATAATAGGTATTAATTTTGCTCTTTTGTCTGACGCTACGTTACTATTAAGAGTTCCTAAATCAACAAGTGCATAACTATAACCTTTTCCACCAGCACTTACACTAACATCTGTGATTGTACCATTTTCTACATCAACTCTTGCCTTTGCTCCTGTTCCATCTCCTATAATATCTACTTCTTGTCCCAGTCCATCTGCATAATCATTTCCACCTCTTTCTATGTAAACATGTTTGATTTGATTTTCATTTAAAGTTGAATCACCATTTTCACGAACTGCTCTTATTTGTGCATCAGTACTAGAAGACCAATTATTAGGGACAGTAATAAATTCTGTCGAATCAAACTTTATAATATCACTTGGTGATACTGTAAATAAGTATTTCCAAATGTATCCATCACCACTGTTACCTGCTTTTGATGGTTCTAAGTCAGTAAATGTCGGTTCGTCTTGGGAGATATTTCCAAGCGGGTTAGTTCCGCTTGAACCATTATCAATACAAACGTAAACTTTAAAGTCGGAATTAAGAACGTAGTAGTTCGCATCATATAATCTATTTGCTTTAGTTAATGGACTTTGATTTTGTGGACTATAATCATCCCTATAAATTTCATATCTATTTCCTGAAACCCAATCAACTCTTCTTATAATTCTTCTTATATTTGCTGAAGATACTTTTTTACCAAACATCATAGTATCTCCAGAGTGAGATCTATAAGAAAAACTATCAGTTGGTGCAGGAGTATCAGAATTCCAATTTCCTGATCTACCATATCCCACCAAAGTTGGTGATCCTGTTGGATTTGCTAATCCTACAAAAACATAGTATGAATTATTTGTATTTTCTACTGATTCGACAAAATTATTTGCGTTCAGAATTCTAAATTG
>VTLG01000390.1_pt1 | contig 11421 bp, 13 predicted proteins | sample 4694571 | NCBI WGS metagenome assembly VTLG01 (sample SAMN12604809, study PRJNA352737) | marine metagenome | biome: ENVO:00000447; feature: ENVO:00000209|ENVO:00000569|ENVO:01000036; material: ENVO:00002151; isolation source: viral sequences binned using virsorter ... | reverse complement strand
TTAAGTTAAAAAATCTTTAGTAGATTTGGGGATTATCCTTTATACGATAACCCCCATAGTTCTACAAAACTATTAAACCTTATTTATTCAGTTTACGTGAAAGGTGTAGCTAAAGTTGCTCCAGACGAACAGAAGGTATAACCTTCTACATGCCATAAAGCATCAGTTATGCAAGTATATTTCAAATATGTACCAGCAAGACCACCAGTAGTAGTCTTATTAGTAACGAATTGATGGTCAGCTGCTGCTGGATTACTCCAAGCTGCAGTTGCAACTGCTTCATTCATTTTTGTCATAGTACCTACATCTGCTATATCCCAAGACATAACCATGCCAGTTAAAGTATCACTTGATGAATCAGCATTAACAGTGTAATTATTACTTGTTAACGCAGTTTTCACATAAAACTCATATACTAATCCTGCTTTAGCTGGTGGTAAAGTAGCAACAATACCATCTGCTTTTGCAAAAACAAATATAGAACCAGATTGTTCTACACTTATTGCATATGTAGCATCAGCTGTGATTTCAACAACATTTTTCTTTTGAGCTGGAATTAAGCCTACATTTCCACTATTTGCATTTAATACATCACTTCTCATTCATAACCTCCTTAAGTTATTGTTTCAAAGTTATACAAGCAATGTGTTTCTGGAAGAGTTATTTCGAGACCTGCTTCTGTAAGAATCATGTCTTTTCTTAAATCTTCATCTGCTTGTTGAACGTTGGTTATAATATGAGTGTCACGATTCAACCCATTGCCGACTAAAGGTCTATATTTAACTTGACCCATGTCAACAATCATCATGTATGCACTTGAAAACCCTCTAAATAAAGGTTCTCTAACTAAATTCAAATCACCATGTATAGTATTGACAGCTAATAGTTTGTGTCCATAAGAACCTTCCACATATTCTTTGTCAATATTATATTGTTGATATGTATTTGCATCGTTAGTTTCTTTAATTAAACCACCTGCACCAAATTTGTTAAACAAACTCATTACAGGAAGTCCAGCCAAAGCTAACTTTGCAGATGAACCACCTCTTGCAGGGTCATAAATGATTTCAAAGTCAGTTAATAACCTATCATAAGTAAATTCAGCTTCTGCTAAAGTTCTATTGTATGCAACTCCAGGAGTATAAGATAAATTCGCATCTCCAGAAGTTGGTGCAGAATTTTTAACTACATGTCCTACAATCCCTTCTGAATATTGAATACTATCTGTCCTGTTACGTTGACCAAAAAGCATTGCTCTTTCAATATCAACTTTATGTTCTCTCAATTTGAGATTCCAGATTCGATTCCATTCATTTGAATATCCACGTAAATTAGTCGCAATCGCAGTGTTAGTCATTTCAGCAGCTGTTTTGAAGATTTGAGTATAACCATAATCATCATCTAGAGAACTAGACCATACATCAGGAGAACCTGTGCCCTCTTCAAAAGAAGTACCTATAACTTGGCATTTATCATTATCAGATAGAATATTGTATCCTGAACCAAAACTAGAGTTTGGTAATGAAATAATTCTACCTGTAAATGTATTTGCTGAACCTGTATCAGTTACTGCGCTATCAATTCTTACTGTAATATAAGATGTTCCAGCCCCACTATCTAATGATTGAGCCGCAAATACCATGCCTTTTTGTAACCAATTAACATCGGCTGCACTACCAGAGCTTGAATCATCAACAGTGAAAGAATATTGAGTTCCTTCAGTAACTGCTGCCTCACCATTAACGTGAGCTGCTAATTCAAAACTTCTAGTTGTCCAATCGATTTTAGACCTATTTTCTAAAAATCTGAAAACAGGGTCATTGGTTGGCGATTTTGACATTTTATTTAAATATACAAAAAATGGAGATTCCTCTGGACTTAACTCAGCTACTCTGTCACCAAAGTCGTATAAACGTCTTTGGTCAGGTGCTTGACCATAGTCAGCACTTGTTGCAGCAGCTGTTATGTTTGTGGCTTTTAATTGCCCAGCTGTTACGCCCATGTTACTCTCCAATTTAATCCTCTATCAGCTGTACTTACATACCTTCAAGTAGGATATTATTTAATTAAAATACATTTTTGTCGCTTGAACCCAATATAGCCTTCCATACTCTATCATCATCTGAAGTACTAACAGAAGCTTGTCCTTGTAGCACTCCTCCACTTTGTGGTAGATTTTGATTGTTACGTATTGCATCCAAAGGATTCTCTTTTGCCTCATTAGTTACAGCCTGCCACATTTTAATAGCACCATCAACACCATGATTTGCTGGATTTTGATTTGCAAATTCAAAAAATGATTTAATTTGCGCATCATCTAATCCTCTATTTTTAAGCTGAGTTTCAAGAGCATCCATACCTGCTTTTTGCTCTATCTTTCCTAACTTTTCATTAACCTTAGCATCAATAACTTTATTTTCTTGTTGCTGCCTTAACTTATATGAAGGCGATTGTGGGTCATTATAGGCTTCCCAACTGTCAAACTCATCTCTACTTAACTCTACTTGCTCTTCGACTGGTTGACCTTTTAACATCTGTGTCATATTTTCGACAACATCTGGGCGAGATTCCAATATTTTACCGAGTTGCTCGTATTCTTTAAGTTTTTGATTATCTGCATAAAGCTTATCTCTGTCTGACTGAAAATGCTTGGCCGATGCCTCCCAATCAGTCTTTGACTTATCTTTATGTTGACTGCCTGCTATTTCATCTTCTAAAGGTTTATCTAATTTTGTATTTAAATTTCCTTTTTCTAATGTTCTCATTTTTTAACTCCTTTTGATTGCGATTTCTCGATTTGTTTTTGAGCGTCACTACTTAAACGTAATTTCTCAGATTCAAGTTTAACCGCATTCTCTAGTTTATTAATTGCTACCTTAGTAGCACCTTTGCTTTCAAGTTCATGTCCTTTTAGACTTGATTTGAATTTTTCTACTTCTGTTCGTTTTCTAGACTGTACTTCTGCTCTATTAGCAGTTTGTAAGTCACCAGATAATTTTTTAATTTGTTCTTGCGCACCCTGTAATTGTTGTTGTAATTGCTGTACAATATCCATTCTTTGCATAACTCCTTCTTTATCGAAGATATCTGTTTTCTTTAATGCCTCTTGTCTATCAATTAGACCTGCCTGATATGCTTCCATATATATATTCCACTCTCCCCATTTGTTTGATGGCATTGTAGAATTACCAATAACTCTTACATCAAATTGTCCTAATAATATATCATTTTCTATTGTTTTTAACTCATTTGATTTATCATCATACATTCTTTTATTAACCATATATTCATTTATATCATTATTAGGTTGCACAATTCTAAATGTCTTTTGAAAAGTATAATGTCCTTTTGCTAAATTATATATAACCTGACCTAATCTTTTTAATCCACCTTCAATATCTCTTAATTTAGACTTACTTCTACGTTGACCAAAATCTTCAAGCATCATTGTAGCAGATGATGTTCTTGGTGCAACTTCTGCATTTCCTTGTTGCATTTCAAATATACCCATATTTAAATCAATATATTGCGATATCATTTGAGGTAACTGCATTATAGAAGACGCAAGTGGTTGTGGTGCTGGAAAATGAGGCTCACCAAACGATGGGTCATATTCTATAGTTGCATTTGGATTTGCCCAATCTCTTTCTAACTCCTCTATATCTTCAACACTCCCCTGGGGTATTAATAGTTTTAATCCTGCTGCTGCTTGAGCATGAGATGTTATTAAAGACATTGTTTTATTTAAATATCTTTGATAATCTTTATTTTTTCTTACATCACTCATTGGATATGGAGTATTAGTCCATATATTTGGAATAGGAACTATAGGATATATATCTGTATTTAATACATATTCATATAAAACTATTTGCCCAAGTGTACATGTTACTTTAATTCTTGTTTGTGTTATTGGAGCAATATCAAGAAGTCCTTGATTAAATGCTTTTTCAACTTCTCTTTGAGATAAAAATTTCTGTAAATTCTCTTCATCAAGTATTCTTTCCTCGCCACTCTGTAAATTTACTATTCTATAAAAAGGGACTTTAACTTTACTAAAATATTCTAATAACTGATATTTTTCAGAGCCTTCTTCTTTATCATAATCTTTTACTACATCAGGAGTAAATGAACCTTTTGTTCTTTCATTAGTAGTTGATGGAAATGTTTCATCATCTGAAAAATTTTCAACTTCATCTATCAATAATTTGCCATCTTCTGTTTCTTGAGCTAACTGAGGATATAAATCTATCAATTGAGGTTTAGATAATATAGTTGACAATATCATTCCAGTTGAATCATCAAAATATTTATTTCTTGCATTTGGGTCTACAACAACTCTAAATGGGTCTACGTAGGTAAATTTAATTTCACCTCTACCATAATCAGCCTCTCTATCAGTATATGCATAAAAATACCCTAATCCTGTTACAGCATAATCATGAATTACTTGTTTAAAGGTTTCATCACCATCAGATATATCCCAAATATATTCAAGTATTGTTTTCCATACATTAGAAAGCTTAGTATCAGACTCCTCCCTTGCAACAGCAGAAAACTTAGGCGGTTTTGAAGTTATAATTGCTTTAAATTGTTCTATAGCTGAATAAAGTCTATCTAAAGGTACGCTTGATTGATTCCTGGATTCTAGTTCTTTCATTTCTTGCTGTGAAAACTGATTACCTAAATAGAAATCAATGTCTTCACGTGCGTGCAAATCCCAATCCTTTCTGGCATCATGCCAGCGTCTCCACACTTCTTGTATACGTTCTGCTCTTTTATCTGTAGGAATCATAACCTGTAATATAATATATTTTTAATGATAAAATCAAGTCCTTGCTCCTGTAATCCAATTATACATCTTTCTTGGTTTTTTCCATTTACCTGTTTCCTTATCTAATTCATATGATGAACTAAGCTTTTTTCTGCCTTTAGCAAATTGAGTTGAAAGCCAAAATGCATCAATAGTATCATCATGACTCCCTTTTGGAAAGTCTAATAACTCCCCAATAAATTCATGCATATCTTTCTTTAAATGCACAGCTCCAGCTTTAAACATTGGCTGCAACCCTTCAAATAGCCTGTCTTTCTTTTTTTGATTACCATATCCTTTTATTCCTTGCTCAATACCAGGAAGGAACTTTCCTTCTTTTTTACTTCTTTTATGAACATAATCTCTTAACATTTCTTGATAAGATATAGTTTCAATATTTATTCTTCTAATTGGTTTATATCGTTCTGCAATTTTAAATATTTCATCGGCACAGTCCATTGGTAAGACTCTCTTCCTCCAATATTCAATAACATAATAATCATATTCGGAAGTAACACCAATAACCATAATAACACTATAGTCGTTCCTAACACTAAGTGTTGAAGCAGGGTCAACGCCCATGTATAAATTAACATATTTTACCTCCCCATCTTCCAATCTTAAATACCATGATTGATTTTCCTCATTAAATCTTATATCCCCTTTATACATTCCATCATTTATATCTTCTTCGCTAAATATTTGGTCTTCAGGTGATTTCGCCTGATTCATATACTCTTGATAAAATTTAGCAGGTGTTCCTGAATCAATAAAAAACTGCTTTCGCTCTTCAAGCTTTTTTAAAGGCCATCTTGAAGGCCATAGAGTAGTTCCATTATCTAAAATAGCTTTATGCGTAGTTACGTTCCATGAATATTCTTCTCCAGTTTTCATTGCAGCTTCATAATTTTTAACAAGACCATTTAAAAATGAATCATAATGAACAATAGTTCCATTACACCATAAAAATCCATTTTTATCAAAATCAATCGCTGGATAAACAGCTGCAGTAACCCAATCTTTTATTTGTTGCCTTGCTTCAGGTGTTTTAGTATTAAGTTCAGATTCAAAATCATCTAAAATAATACCTGTATAACGAGTTGATAGTTGTTTTTTACCTCTAAGACGTTGAGATGTACCTTTTGCAATTAGCCTACAACCATTTGAAAGTGTTATTTCAGCTTTTGTCCACTTATCGCCTTGTAAATCTCCAAAATAATAATGAATTGCTTCATTTGAATAAATATGATTCTGAATCCATGCCAAATTATCTGTCGCTTGGTCTTGCGCTTCACCTATCCATGCTATGAACTCAGGGGACTCCTTAGTTGCGAACAAGAACCTATGCAAAACAGCTGTTGCTGCTAATGTAGATTTAGCATGGTCACGTGGCAAAACAAGTGCTAACTGTTGAATACTTCTATCAAGTAATAACTTTCCTACTTCATGATGAAATTTTGGTGATGTTGAAGCTAAATAATCTTGTGGAGAAAACAACTTCCCAAATGCAATTAAATCATTTTTAATTAAATTATATATTTTTTCATTGTTAGATATATTCCCATTAAGATTTAAATTAGCCATTATGGTATTTGTTTAATTAAGTTATTATTTAAACGAACAATTCCCTCTGGTGGGTCAGTTCCTTCAAATGTAATCTTTAAGTTAGCATAATTCTTTTTGGTAGGTATTATAGAAGCACCTAAATCAGCAGTTATCGCTCCTGCGTCTTTCTTTCTGAAGATACCTCCACCCTTACTAGACTTCCTTTTGCCAAAATTATTTAATTTAACCTTTAAGTCCATTGTAAGTTCTTTTATTTTAATAGAACTTTGAGGAGCAAGAGTCATTAATGGAACCATGACATTCTCCCCATTAATAACCATTCTTATACACTTAGGGGTTCCATCTTCATTTACATATTTTCTTAACGCTTCTATATGTTGATTTTCGGCTAATGCCTGTGCTTGCACCACAGCATCATATAATCCCTTAGTTAAATGGTCTAGAAAGTTCCCTTGTTCAACTTGTTGGTTGACTGCCACTTGCAGGAGCTTCCTTAGTTTTACCTATAGAACTATTTAGCATATCAAGTACTTTCATTAAACCTTCTGGTTTTTCTTGTTTCCCTTTAACTGATATACTATATTTTGCTGAAGTATCTGAACTCCTATTACTCTCAGAGTGATGTGATACCTTTCCTTCAAAACTTGCTTTCCAACATCCAAATCCAGCAGATGCATTAACCGTTGCACTTGAATCAGTTGATGATTTAGTTGAACTTTGAGTTGATACTTCCATGTTAAATTCAACATCAATACTGTCTACGCATAAACTAGGTATATTAATTATAGATAATAATGGAACATCTAATTTTACATCCTTAGAACCATCTTCATAATTGAATGTTACTGATTTAGTATTTCCGCTACTATCCATACCCACTTCAGTAATAAACTGTGCTGTTGTTGATGCTAAAGACTTTTGTCCTTCAGCTGCAGCTAATAAAGGTGCTGCAATTAAATTTTCTATTGGTAAACCAGTAAACTGATTTGCTATTGTTCCTGCCATTACTTCTCCTTGTTTATATTAAATATTATTGCTCTTTGGTAATATTTGGTCCAATAAGGTATCTTTATAAGTCCCCATTGATTCATTAAAACTATTTATTTTATTAACAACATCTTTTCCTGCATAATGTTCGGTTGCCCAAAAATCAGATAAGCCTTCTATTGTATCAACATTTGACATATTTGCAGTTGGGTCCATAGCTTTATCTGCTAAAAACAAAATATATTGTTGCTCAGGGTTTAAAGAACTTACATCCCATAAATTTTCTTTATTTACTTGGCTAGCCCAATCAGGAACTTCTTCTCCAGCAGCTTCATAATAATTGGTTAATCTATTTATTGCTGTATGCGCTCCCTGATGCTCCCCTCTTTCATACTGAAATAGACCCATTCCTTCTTGTCCTGGCTTTCCGTGAATTTGTTCTATTGTTGGGTCATAAGTTCCACCTGTTTCATGATGGGCAATTTGTGTCATTGCATTTAATATTGTATCAGGGTCTTGGTCCCACCTTTCTTCTCCACCTAAATCTTGAACCATATCCATAAGTAAATTATAGTCTTCCGATTCTGGGTCAAATTGAAAAACTTTTCCACCCTCTTGATATATTTTTTGACTTTGATTAAAAGGAAGATTTGCCTCTTGTAAATTTAATTCAAGTGATGAAGGTGTATCTTTTCGTTGTGGATGCTCTTTATAAATATTTTCTACGAATTTATATAAAAATCCACCAGGAGCAAAATATGGCGCATAGTCCTCAGCTACTCTTTGTATATCTTCTCTTGTAGGCTCTAACTCTTTAACTTTTTTACCAGTAATATATGCGTTTCCTATTATCCCACCAAATGCATTTATTAATTGTTCAAAGCCAGTCAAATTTATTTCATTTTTCTTTTTCTTTTCCATTATATATTTGTTTTCTTGCTTCTACTTCTTGCATCATAAGTTGGTGTTAATCCGCCTTTTTGATAACCAGGACCTTCAATGGGTTCACCATAAGGAGTAAATTTAGGTTTTTTACTAGGATTACGTAACTCTTTTTGATATTTTTCTTCTTCTCTCTTTTTACGAGCCTCTTCAGCCTTTTTTATTTTTTCTGTAGCTACTCTGTACTCTTCGTCTTGAAGATGAATGGGTAACTTTGATTGTTCGTCTTTATATATTTTTAAATTTTCTTGGAGTATTTCTTCAGTTGAAGGTTCGTACTCAGCAATTCTTGGTGGGCCTTCATAATTTTTAACTTCTTCTTCTTTTTCCCATTTACGTAATGTCTCTAAATGTTCCTTATTTCGTTTTTGTTTTGCTTTATCTATGTTTTTTCTTACCTTCTTTTGCGCCCACTTTGTTGCATCCTTTATTGAACGACGACTTTTTTCTTTAATTCCTTTTGTTTTTGCATCATCATATACACTTACATAATAATCGTATACTGCTAAAGCAGCTTTTCCTGGGATACCAAGTGGGCTAAGAGTAGCTATAGCATCTATGGTTTTCCTTACTTTTCCGCCCTTCTTCTTTTTAGGAGTAGTCCTTTTTGTTAGCGTTTTTAACGTTTCAGTGTCTGCTCCTAACTTTTTTGCAGTTTCAATATTTATATTTTCAAAGTAATGTGGGTCTGTAGTTCCAGGGCCTTTTGTTTTCTTTCTACCATAGTTCCTTTTACGTACAGTTGGCTTTTGCATTTCTTTCATTCTGCCTCTTTTTGCCATTAAATATACTCCTTTTTACTTCTACTCCTCGCATCAGTAGCCATATGTGCATATGTATCGGAATCAGCTGGTGATGCAGGTATATGTTCAGGTGCAGCTTGTTTTCCTGGGTCTCCTTTAATAGCATCTTTTGCTTTTTTTTGCAATTCTTTCAGACCTTTTTGACCTTTTCTTACTTTGCCACCTTCTTTGTAAACTGGCTCTAACGCATCTGCTGGAGCGTCCACCTTGTTTCTTCTCCTTCTTTTTGAACTTAATTCTTCATTTTGTAGCGCTCTTGGCTTTAACGCATCTTTTGCAACCTTAATATCCTCGCCTGTAAGTGGCGTATGAGTATCTTGATATTCAAATTCTTTTTTGAAAGCTGGCATCTCTCTTAATTCTTCTTCAGAATGAGTTGCCCTTACATAATCCCTTTCTTCTTTTAATGCTATTTCTTCATCTAAAGTTTGCCTATCTTTATGAAATGCTCCCCTACGTCCTCTCGGCTGTCCAGGGGTTGAGCCAAGGTCTGTTTCATATGCTTTTTCGCTCATTTTCCATCTTGCTTTTTCTTGTTTAGTAGCATAATCCTTAAAGAATAAATCATAATTGGGATTATTTTTCCTGTCTATGCTTTCTTTAGCATCCTCACCAACTTCAAATGCGTCTATGCGTGTATATGCCCCTTTAGCTGGTTTGCCACCTATTTTATATTTTTTTGCTTTTCCACCTTTTTTATATGCTTTCTTTGGGGGTCTTCCTACTTGTTTTCCGTACGTTCCTTTACCTTGTGGCATCTTTTCTCCTTTAAAATATAATTTAGTTGTTTGTCAAAATAATTACGAGGAATTATGACATAACCATACATCATGCGTCTCCTTTGACCGAATTCTGGCCATAAATATACACAATTTTATTGTCAAAATCAAATTCTGAGTTGCAACTTGGACACATCCACCCAGTAACCTTGTTACCAGAGTCCATCATTCCTACTCTTTTGGTATATCTGTCATTGTGATATAAATCGAAATCACATATGTCGCATAAATCTTTTTCTCGCTCAATTAATTCAACTTCACTTTTGTGAGTCGTCCTCAATGATTCTTGTTTTTCCTTCATCTAATAGCTCCTTCTGTCCTGGTTCTAAAAATCCAGCAAACCCAACACTGATTTGCTCTGTTTTTTTCTCTGTATCGAACAAACCAGACATTTTTGATAAGGCTTCAAGTGAACGAAGCTTATCTGTATCCCTTTCAGATAGGTCAACAATTTGTTTATACCGCTCAATAATCCATTCAGGGGTAACACCCTCGTTTTTTAAGATTAATTCAACTTCTTTTTTAACCATATTAACCACACTCTCTTTTTTTAATAGTTCGTTTGTTTTCTTTGAAATATAAGACTTGTTATTTGCGCCCTTATACACTTTTTTGAACGCCGAAACAACATCACTACCCCTTGCAACGTACTTTGCAAACAATACTTCCTTAATTTCACCTTTATTGTCCTTTTGGTATCTATTTTTAGACTTAAATGTCCTTGCAAATGCATAGATATTGTCAGGAATTCCATGGTCGCCCAACATTTTCATGGTATAACGCTCTGCAATATAAGTTCCACACACAGTACGTATCAATGTCTTGTTCTTTCGTGAAACTTCGTCAAATATTGGACTTCTTTTAAGTATTTGACATACATGCATATCATCCGTTAAAGCCCAGTTACCTTCGTAACATTCCCTCCAGTTACCCTTAATCTCTTCATTCGGCCTAAACGCCTTGAATTCCTTAACAGAATCATATAAAAAATGCTTGATACCTTTAATTTCTTTGAATTCCATTAACTAATATACAAAAATTTTTTCGCAATAAAAAATTTAAAACTCCATATGTAATACTACATAGTAATACTATATAGTATATAAAAGAAACAAAAAGTAATAAAAAGAAAGAAAAGTAACTCAATCCCAAAAATAGCATTAGAATGGGTGTGGTTGTTCTTTTATGTGTGAAATGTCCCAATAACCCCCCATACCCATTGAATTAGGTTGAAAATTGGATTAAAAACATTCATTATAATGATGATAATCATGACGCTATATATATTATAAAGGATATGCCTATAAACACAAACGCCCTCTAATACGAGGGCGCATGTATTATAACTATGTATTAATACTTACTATTCAACTACATCATAACCACGCTCTCTTGCTACATAGTTTATATGCTTCTGTGTAGTAACAGACCAATAACCCAACTGCTTGACCTGTTTCTTTATGTGGTTTATTGTTGCAACCTTAGTGTTATAACTATACACTGCGTTACTACTTACTCTTAAGTTCATTTT
>VTLG01017167.1_pt1 | contig 11422 bp, 19 predicted proteins | sample 4694571 | NCBI WGS metagenome assembly VTLG01 (sample SAMN12604809, study PRJNA352737) | marine metagenome | biome: ENVO:00000447; feature: ENVO:00000209|ENVO:00000569|ENVO:01000036; material: ENVO:00002151; isolation source: viral sequences binned using virsorter ... | reverse complement strand
ATTTTATAAAACAGTTCATAGAGGAAGTCAGACCGGCTGAATTATCTTATGCCAGATCAAGAATCTATTCATCAACTACAAACTGAAATCCAAACTCTGAAAATCAAGGATGAGTTCCGTACTAAAAACTTGATGCCTTGATGAAGAAATTAAGTGACACTTCCAGTAAACTTAATGCTCTATCAGAGAATATTGGTCGTTTACTTGCAGGCCAAGAACTGCATAAAACGAGTGATAATGAAGTTCGTGATGAATTGAAAATTCTTCATACACGAATTGGTGATCTTCATGACAAGTGTACCGAAATGATTGACAAAACAGAAACTAGAGTATCTTCTGATATAACATCATTGTATAAAAAAGTAGATTCTCTAGAACGTTGGAGATGGATTACCATTGGTATTGCCACTGCTATTGCATGGCTCTTAACAAACATCATACCCAAATTTTTATCTAATTGAACTTGACATTTTGATTGATTGTGGTATAATAGTAATATCATAATCACAAAACAGAATTTGTTATGCCGTCTTATATTGATACAAAATACGTAAATTTAATCACATCCCGATTGACTCTTTTTAAGAGAAAACACCAAGGACTATATAATTTTCGATGTCCATTTTGTGGTGATTCTCAAAAGAGTAAAACCAAGGCTAGAGGATATCTGTACCAGAAACGGACAGATCTTTTTTACCGATGTCATAATTGTGGTCAAAGTAATACCTTTTCTAATTTCCTCAAAAAACTTGATGGAGAATTACACAAACAATATGTTCTGGAAAGATATAAAGAGGGAATTACAGGAATAAGCACCAATACACCAAATCCAGAAATAAAACATAATAAACCAGTTTTTCATACTAAGATAGATCTTCCACGAATTAGCGATTTGGATAATAATCATTTTGCCAAAAAGTATCTGGTCAATCGTGCAATCCCACCTCATTTTTTAAGTTACCTATATTATACAGAGGATTTTAAAAATTTTGTTACGAAGATAACAAAACGTGAATATGATTTGAATGAAAGAGAACAACGAATAATAATTCCATTCTTTGATAAAAACAAACAACTCATTACGTTTCAAGGACGAGCGTTTACAAACACTCTGCTTCGTTATATCACGATTAAGATGGACGAAGATTCTCCTAAAATATTCGGATTGGATCGTCTGGATTTGGAGAAACAATTTTATGTAGTAGAAGGCCCGTTTGATTCTATGTTTCTGCCGAATTGTATTGCAATGGCAGGATCGGATGTAAATTTGAGATCTCAAGTTGAGATTTCAAGTGCATTGGATAATCATATAGGAACAATGGTCTTTGACAATGAACCTAGAAATAAAGAAATCATTTCTAGAATGGAAAAAACAATTGACAATGGTTGGAATGTTTGTATCTGGCCAGAGTCGGTTGCTTGTAAAGATTTGAATGACATGATTCTTGCTAGTATTCAAGAATCAAGATTAGTCGAAATAATAAATATCAACACGTACAATGGTCTACTCGCAAAAACACATCTCGCCACTTGGAGGAAAAAATGAATCAAACTAATCCCGCCGTCTTGCCTACCCAATACCAACAATTCATTCATCTTTCACGGTATGCACGATGGGATTACGATAAAAAACGAAGAGAAACATGGGGAGAAACAGTAGACCGTTATTTTACTTTCTTTCAAGAACATCTCAGAGAAACATGTGATTACAATCTTGATAATGGATTTTTAGAAGAATTGAGAAAGGAGGTTTTGACATTGAATGTTATGCCTTCTATGCGATGTTTGATGACAGCAGGAGATGCACTCAGGAAAGAGAACGTTGCCGGTTACAATTGTTCCTATGTTAAAGTTGACTCGCCACGTTCTTTTGATGAGATTCTTTATGTTCTCATGAACGGAACAGGAGTAGGATTTAGTGTCGAGATAGAACATGTAAATCAACTTCCACTAATTGCAGAAGAATTTTACAAGACAGAAACAACAATTGTAGTTGCAGATTCCAAACTTGGATGGGCAAAAGCATTTAAAGAACTTTTGAGTTTGTTGTGGACAGGACAGATTCCAAAATGGGATCTAGATAGAGTTCGTGGAGCAGGAGAACCGTTAAAAACATTTGGTGGGCGGGCATCGGGCCCAGAACCACTAGACGATTTGTTTCATTTTTCAACAAAGATATTTGAAAATGCAAAAGGAAGAAAACTCAAACCAATCGAATGTCATGATATCGTTTGTAAAATTGCAGAAATTGTTGTCGTTGGAGGTGTTCGTAGGAGTGCTCTTATTTCTTTGTCTGATCTTAATGATGGGGAAATGCGCCACGCAAAGTCGGGCAAGTGGTGGGAATACAATGTACAACGAGCCCTTGCAAATAATTCAGTTAATTATAAAGGAAAACCAAACACTGGTACTTTCATGCGAGAGTGGACATCTCTTTACGATAGTAAGTCCGGCGAAAGAGGAATCTATAACGGTGTGTCAGCAAGAAATCAAGTAACATCATTAAATGAAAAGGAATCAGATGGAAACGGAGGATTTGTTACCAGAAGAGAGCCAAGAGATGACTTTGGAACTAACCCCTGCAGCGAGATCATTCTTAGAAGCAGAGAATTCTGCAACCTGTCTGAATGCGTTATCCGTAGATGGGACACTGCCGAATCTATTTCTGAGAAAGTCAGGACTGCAACTATCCTTGGAACATTTCAATCCACTCTTACAAACTTCAGATACCTCACCAAAGAATGGGAAAGAAATTGTTCAGAAGAGCGACTTCTTGGAGTTTCACTCACCGGCATTTTAGATAATCCATTGACAAATGGAAAGAAAAAAGGATTGGAGAATCTTTTAGAAGATCTCCGAAAGGTAGCATATGAAACCAACAAAGAATGGGCAGACAAACTTGGAATCAAAAGATCAGCCGCTATTACTTGTGTCAAACCAAGTGGTACTGTTTCTCAGCTTGTTGATTCTGCTTCTGGTATTCACGCCCGTCATAGCCCTTATTATATTCGTACTGTAAGGGCAGACAATAAAGATCCCCTTTGTAAGTTGATGAAAAAGAAGGGGTTTCCTAATGAACCAGATGTAACAAAACCAAAACACACAACTGTTTTTTCTTGGCCGATGGTGAGTCCAAAAGGAGCAATCTGTCGTTCAGATATGACCGCAATCAACCAATTAGAATTGTGGTCTAAATACCAAGAATATTGGTGTGAACACAAACCATCTGTTACTGTATCTGTTAAAGAAGATGAATGGTTTGAAGTTCAATCGTGGGTTTGGAAACATTTTAATTCAATTAGTGGTATTTCATTTTTACCATTCAGTGAACATACATATAGACAACCGCCGTACCAAGATTGTACGAAAAAAGAGTACGAAGAACTTTTAGCGAAAATTCCACAAGGTGTGGATTGGACAGAATTATCTAATTATGAGCAACAAGATTATACAGTAGCTTCTCAGGAACTTGCTTGTTCTGCTGATGGTGGATGTGAAATTGTAGACCTTTAATCGGAGAGAAATGGAAGTCGAATTGGATGTAGAGTGCAGTAATTGTCCAGCAACATATACAATGGTTTATGATTCCGATGACATACAAACACAAAATCAAGAAGAACATGCGTTTCATTGTGCATTTTGTGGAATTTTAATGGAACCTTATTACGATGAAGAAGAAGTATGAGTATGTTGCAGGAATTGATTATTCATTAACATCGCCCGCTATATGTGTAGCGGAAGTAATTAATAATGAAATAAAATATGAAAATTGTAAGTTTCATTTTTTGAAACAGAACAAGTCGCATAAATCATTAGGTAAGATATTTGCATATGATTATCCAGAGTATGAGGATGATATTGAAAGATTCAGTAAACTTGCATCTTGGACTATTGAATGCATTCGGTGGCATGATGGAAGAGTGAGCAAAGTTTACTTGGAAGATTATGCATTTGCGGCAACTGGTAGAGTATTCAATATTGCAGAAAATACAGGAATACTCAAGAAACAACTTAGAGAAGTTGGATTCAAATATATTACAATTCCACCTACGGTAATAAAAAAACATGCTACAGGAAAGGGAAATGCCAACAAAGAATTAATGTATGAAACGTTTTTGTCAGAATCACATGTTGATTTGCAGAGCCAGTTATCTCCAAAATCAACTAAAATTTCTAACCCTGTATCTGACATTGTAGATTCATTTTACATTTGTAAGACAGGATTTCACTTATAGGAGCGTCAATGCAACCCCCCTATTCAGTTGAAACAAAATATGAACAAACATTGAAATTTACTAGAGTAGAAGCAGACAATGAAGCGGTAAATTTTCAACAAACAGGTAAAGATGTTGAAGTTTGGCATGAAGGTGTATTACAATATAAATTAAATGGTATTGAACAAGGTAAACTTTTTTAAAAAAGACTTGACATTATGGTAATGATTTGTTATAATGTTAATATAATGAAAGAAATATGATTGATACAATTTTACAGGCGGTTCTAAAGTTCTTTAGAAAAAAGAAACCCGAACCGCCTACAGAAGATGAAGCCCTTGAAGCTCTCGAAAAACTCGAGGCACTAGATAGAATCGGAGAACCGAAATGAGTATGATGAAGTTCGATGATTCTAAAATAAAAGAAATCCGAAAAAGAAAAGAACAAGGACTACCACCAAAACCTACTGGTGATGTAGTCGAAGCTTCAAAGAACGCAAAGGGTGGAAGTGAGTTAATATATCAAAGAATCAAAGAGAGAGTGCCAGAGGATGTTTGGAACTACTTTCAAATCATTCTTTCAAGAGTTCGTGAGTATGAAGATAAACCAAAAATTATGTGGTTTCAAGACACTTCATCAGATCCAGAAGTACAATTTTTAAAAGAAAGATCTCATCGAGAAAAGTTTGAGCGATTTGTATTTCCTTCTGATTGGTCGTTAGAAAAATATCATCTCGATTTGGGAGTTGAGTATGAAAAAAGTGTTGTTCTGAAGAATGCAATTGAACCTATTCCTGTACATACAAAACCAAAAGACGGCCTAATTCGACTTGCATATACTTCTACACCACATCGGGGGTTGGATGTTTTGATTGGTGCATTTAAAGCATTAAAATTAGAGAACGTAGAACTTGATGTATATTCAAGTTTTAAAATATATGGATGGGAAGAACAAGATAAAAGTTGGGAACCTTTATATACAGCCTGCAAAGAAACACCAAATGTGAATTATCATGGAACTGTTTCAAACGAAGAAATTCGTGCTGCACTTCAACAAACTCATATTCTTGCATATCCAAATATTTACAAAGAAACTGGATGTATTTCAGCAATCGAAGCATTGAGTGCGGCATGTGTGGTTGTATGTCCAAATCTTGGAGTTCTTCCAGAAACGTGTGCTAATTTTGCATGGATGTATGGTTATGTGGAAGATAAAACAGAACACGCAAGAAAATTTGCATACGTATTAAAAGATGCAATTGAGAATTTTTGGGAACCGCCAGTACAGGGTGGTCTTGCATTTCAGAAACAGTATTATGATATGCATTATGACATCGAGACTACTGCAAGACAGTGGACAATGATGTTAGAAACTATTAAAAATAACTTGGAGAAAAAATCGTAATGGCAAGAAAGAAAACGGTAATTAAACGTGAACCAACAAAATTAAAACGTACTCGTAAGATTTCGGAAGAACAACGTGTGGCTCTTCGTGAACGTATGGTAGAAATGCGAAAGAAACGAAAACCAGCAGAATATAAAAATGTAAATAAAATAGTTCTTGCACTTCCTGATGAAGATATTTATTCTTTTAAGAATGTTAAAGGGTGGATCAAACACAATAAAGAAATGGTTGCTGCTTTAGGTAAACAAGGAAGAGGAAGATATATCGGAGAAAAAGAACGCAAAAATGTAGGAATGCAGGCCGCATCTCGTAAAGCATATATTAGATACTGTGAACATTACTTAAAAACTGGTGATTGGATTGGAATGTTTTCGGGACAGAATGAAGAACATAAAGTGGTTCCAACTTGTGTTGCAATGGCATATTACCCTGACGGCACTCCTAAGAGGTCTGTGGGGGTATTCTATTCCGATATTAACATAGTCTGGTCAAAAGGAATGGATGAAACAGAATTTGGAAGTTTACAAAATAGAGATTATTATAAAACAACTGAAACAGTTGCATTGACAGATAAGCAATTTACAGGAGATATGTAATGGAATTTAATATTTTAGAAACCTTTGAAATGGTTGGTAAAGCTAAAACTAGAGAAGAGAAACGACAAGTTCTCAAAGATAGAGACAATTTTGCAACTAAAGCGTTGTTACAATTAAACTATCATCCAGACGTTAAATGGCATTTACCGCCTGGGAAACCACCATATACGCCAGGACAAGTGGCAGATTCAACTCCAAATTCCCTTCATTTTGAAGTGAAAAAATTAGATTATTATGTAGATCCAAGTCCACATGATCTTCCATTGTTGAGAAGAGAATCTATGTTCGTTCAATTATTAGAACGACTTGACCCTGAAGATGCAAAACTTCTTCTTGCTGTTAAGGATCGAAAATTGTCTTATAAGGGATTATCTTATAAATTAGTTAGAGATACATGGCCAGAACTTCTTCCAGATATTGAAGAAAAAAAAGATAGTGAAGAAAAAGAAGAAGTTGTTGGGCAGTAAAAATGTATAAATACAACTACACCTTGGTTATAATTGTAATTTTCGATATGATATAGTGAACGAAAGAATAACTAAACAAAGGTAAACGTATGGTAAAAATAGTAAGGATCACCCTTGCTCTTTTCGCTGCACTACTATTCACTACGCCCTCGATCAATAGTAATGTGACAGATCCAAAATTAAATTTGTCACCTACTTATTATAAACCTCTTGAATTTAATGTAATAAGCTATTCAACTAATGATATTGAATGCTTAGCACAAAACATTTATTTCGAGGCGAGAGCTGAAAGTACAGCAGGAAAATTAGCAGTAGCAAATGTTACAATCAATAGAACTATTTCTAGAGATTATCCTAATAACATTTGTGGAGTGGTCAAAGAAGGAAGACATTATTATAGTGCAAAATCGGAAACATGGCAACCATTTAGAGATATGTGTCAGTTTTCGTGGTACTGTGACGGAAAGGGAGATGACCCGAATCCAGGCAGAGCGTGGAATTCTGCACAAAAACTTGCAAAAAAAGTATTAAGGAATCATCATCAAAAAGCATTAATAGACATTACTGATGGGGCAACTCATTACCACGCAAGTTGGATGGAATCTTTTCCAAGATGGAGTAAAGAAAGAAAAGTAATGGCCTCGATAGATAACCATATTTTCTATGGTTCAAAAAAACTGTAAAAAAACCTGAAAAAAACTTGACATTATTGTTTCAATAGGTTATAATATATACATAACTTAAAAAAGGAGCAAAAAATGAAATATTTGTTATCTACATTATGGTTTGTCCTAATTTTGAGTTCTACTTGCCTGGCAGGAGTTGAATATGTGACAGAAGAGGTCTGTCATAATATGTCAGGGTGTAGAATTAATATTGAAACTGGTGAGTGTCCAGAATGTGTAATTGGAAAACGAGAAGTTATTCATACACATGAAGAGACATTTATAGAAAAGAAAAAGCCGGTTGTTAAAACGACACCAAGGAAAAGATCCACTGGAAAGAGAAAGTGGAGATGTATTGTAGAACCGTGTGATTGGATAGATGAAAACGGAAATCTAAAATCATAATTATATATATTGGTAGGAGAGACAATGCCATATTATGATTATCAATGTACATCTTGTAAGCATGAATTTGAAACATGCATGAAGATTAGTGAAAGACACATTCCTACTCAAGAACCATGCCCAGAGTGTTCTGAGAAGAATGTTAAACAACAACTTGCGACACCAGCAGTTGGTGATCCATGGCGCTTCGCAGGAAAAAGGCCTGATGAAGGATTTAGAGATCGTTTAAGAGAAATAAAGAAACATCATAGAGGCAATACTATAGATGTTCGATAACCTTTAATTGAATAATAGCGGAGGAACCTAATAAGTTCCTCCGTTTCTTTATGAAGCAATTTAATTATGATCTTCTTGAAAATAGAAAAGATCAAATAGAACAAGACAATTCCAGTGAAGATAGGGTATACCATGCACCAAATGGTATTTACCCTTCAGTGACTAATCTTCTTTATCACATGATAAGTAAGAAGAATATTCAAGCATGGAGAGATAAAATTGGTCACGAAGAAGCTGACAAGATTTCTCATCGGGCAGCACGGCGTGGTACTAATGTTCATGGTGTAATTGAAAAATATTTACGTGGTGATGAAAATTATTTAAAAGGTGAAATGCCTGACCATAAGGAAATGGTTCTAGAAGGTATCCCACAAATTAATGAAAGAATAGACAACATTCGTGGAATCGAATTGTCTATGTGGTCTGATGATTTGAAGATTGCAGGAACGACTGATCTGGTTGCAGATTACAATGGAGAACTTGCGGTCATTGATTGGAAAACTGCAGCCTATCTTAAAAAAGAAGAGTGGTTATTGTCATATATTTTACAAGGAACGGCATATAGTAGAATGTTGTACGAGATGTATGGATTGATTCCAAAGAAAGTTGTTATTTGTTCTTTCATTAGATTTGATTCAAAGAAGTATAATCATTTGTTGGATCAAGATGTTTATGTTGATTGGAAAGAATACAATCCACTTGATTACATACGAAGATTGAAATCAATTTGTGATGCTTATCATTTTAGTCAAAGAGGATAAGATAAATATTTACGGTATCGATGATATTGATGAAATAAACTAGACAAGACGGCGGTTCGATTCCGCCCGCCTCCACCAAGTACATAGGAGCAAATGAATGACACAAGTAGAATTGTTTTGTGGACATTATTCATTCTAGCGATAGTTATTTTATTAGAATTGTTAGAGATGTTTGCTGTGTAGTTGATGGGGGCGAATTTGGAGATCGATTGATAGGAGTAAAGATCAAAGGAGATATCCAGTTGAGCCACGACTGTGAAAGTGCAAAAACCATAATCGCAAACAATGCTGATTATACACCTGCATATGCTTACGCACTCGCTGCGTAAACTATAGCCGAGTTAGGACTACGGTTCGGGGGGTCACTTGGGAACAGAAGAACTCCCCTCCACCACAATGTCAACGTAAGGATAGATGGACAAAAGAACCAAACAGAGATTAGGAGATGGTAAAATCAATACTTCTGCTGAAATGATAGATGCAGAAGAAAAAATATTATGGGAGACTAATCCAATGGAAGCATTGAGATATGAAAAAATTGAAACGAGAAAGAAATTAAATTGGTGGGCACGATTTTCGCTCTCATTAATTATAGTTACAACTTTCTTGTTTTTAGTATGGTTATTGTTTTATGCAGAATTACCTCAAGAATCGAGAGATCTGATTAATATTATGGTTGGAGCTTATGTTGCTGTTCTTGCTAAGGCAACTGATTATTGGTTTAAGGACAAAGATGATCCTGAACAAAAAGAGTCAGAAAATATAGCAAATGGTAATAATGTTACGATTTAACTTGACAATCATAACATCATTTGGTATAATATTATAATAATGGAAATACTTAATTTGTACTCATCAGAGCAATATAATTCTGAAATTGAAGAGATAGTTGAGAGAACTAGAATGAGTTATCTTGATGCAATGCTCTATCATGCAGACGAAAATGGGCTAGAATCAGAAACGGTTGCTGGTCTAATTAATATTAAAACCAAAAATAAATTAAGGGAAGAGGCAGAAACATTAAATTTCATGCCGAAAACATCAAAACTTCCTATAATATGATATATCAAGTGACACCGTTTGAAGTATACCAAAAATATTTGTCATTGAAACAACACTTCAATCGGAAAGAATATGACTATTTTAAATTTAATGGCAAGGTTCGTGCAAACGAATCTTCATTTGAAAAACGAAATGACAAACACCATTTTATACGTTTGTCGAAAATTTATAAAGAAGATGAACTCACTAAGTTTCTTGTCTCAAACTTCGTTAAAACTAATGATCTTTGGGTAGGCAATGTTACATCGCCAGAAGGTAGAGAGACTTATATTTCATGGAAGGCGAAAATCCAAAGTCTTCCATATGTGTTTGAAAATGAGATTGACACATTATTTGATTCGAGCGATGAGTTTAATTTAATTTTTGAGTGTCGGGATGGTCAACATCCCCCTGTGCTTCGCCGTGTATTTGGCGAGGAAGTGTCGATTGAATCCTTCATTATAATGGATTCAATACTTCACTTTACTTCTATTTTCAATGAGGAAATAGAGGAAACGGTCATTTGGCCGGATCTATATAGTATGTGTATAAAGTATGCACCATTCTTGGTTGTGAATAAGCAGAAATACGTAGACATATTGAAGAAACAAGTAGATTTACATTATGCGTAAGTGGATAATCTGAAACAAGTAGAATAAGGAGAATAAAATGGCAAGTTCATTTGCATCCCTCAAGAAGAATCGGAAAACCGATTTGGAAAAGCTCAATCGTGAGGTTGAGAAAATCAATAACCCCCAAAACAATTTCAATCGGGAAGATGACCGCTTTTGGAAAGCGGAACTCGATAAGTCTGGCAGTGGTTATGCTGTCATCCGTTTCCTCCCTGCACCAACTGGTGAAGATATGCCTTATGTGCGTGTCTTCAATCATGGTTTTCAGGGGCCCGGTGGATGGTACATCGAAAACTCTCTGACCACGATTGGTCAGAAAGATCCATTGGCGGAGTATAATTCCTCCCTTTGGAATTCGGGTATCGAGGCGAACAAGGAAATCGCCCGTAAACAGAAACGTAGGTTGACCTACTTCTCAAACATCTATGTCGTTGAAGACAAGGCCAATCCTCAGAACGAAGGTAAGGTTTGTCTTTTCCGTTATGGAAAGAAAATCTTTGACAAGGTTAGTTCAATGTCAAATCCTGAGTTTGAAGATGAAACTCCAACAGATGTTTATAGTTTTTGGGAAGGTGCGAATTTTAAACTCAAAATTCGTAAAGTTGACGGTTTCTCAAATTATGACAAATCTGAGTTCATAACTCCAGCACCACTCCTTGAAGATGATTCGGAGATGGAACGTGTGTGGAGTGAAGAACACTCTCTTGAAGAGTTTGTCAAGGAAGGTAATTTCAAGACTTATGATGATCTAAAAGCTCGTCTGGATATAGTTCTTGGAAATGTTCAAACTGCCGCAATGTCGGCACCATCAACCATCAATCATGATGAACCTCCGTTTGAAGGGGGGGTTAGTATTCTTACCAACCCTTCTAAAACAGAAGGAGAAGTAACCAATGATGAAAATCTTGATTACTTCAAGAAACTCGCTGAAGCGTAATTCTACGCTGCATGAGTGAAATGT
>VTLG01002060.1_pt1 | contig 11427 bp, 12 predicted proteins | sample 4694571 | NCBI WGS metagenome assembly VTLG01 (sample SAMN12604809, study PRJNA352737) | marine metagenome | biome: ENVO:00000447; feature: ENVO:00000209|ENVO:00000569|ENVO:01000036; material: ENVO:00002151; isolation source: viral sequences binned using virsorter ... | reverse complement strand
GCTACTGTGGCAACATAATTACCAGTTGTTTTAGTGCCTAATTCTACTGAGTTGTTATCCACACTAGCAGCATTGACATTTAAAGCATTGACGAAAGATTGTGTGACCCTAGCATCTATTGCTGAGTTTGATCTGGTGTCTGTGTAATAAAGATTAGAACTGCCTTCACCAATATTGTCAGTATCTAAAGTAAGTGCTGCACCTAGACTAAGACTTTGTGAATTAATTGTGACACTTGAATTACTGAGTTTTGCATTAGCTATTGAACCTGACAACATAGCATTAGTGATACCACTTGCTTTGACTCTCAAAGCATCTGAATTTATTTCAATAGAACTATCATCCACACCTACTGCTAAAGTAACATCACCAGAAGTACCACCACCAGTAAGACCATCACCAGCTACGACAGAAGTAATATCACCAACTTGTCCAGCAATTGTTAAGGTATTACTACCATCATTGTAAGTTAGAGTAATACCAGAACCAGCAACTAATAAATCATTGACTCGATCATCTACTCTTTCATTGGTAAAATATAAATTAGCTGAACCTTCACTAACTGTATCTGTATCACCTTGGGTAAAAGTTAAAACACCAGTAGATGAATTGTAAGAAAGCTGTGTTGAGTTCTCAGAAATACTTGCTCTTGATCTAGCGTTAGTAAAATATAAATTAGATGAACCTTCACTAACTGCATCACTATCAAAAGTAATGTTAGCAGTACCATCAAAACTTGTACCATTGATTGTTCTTGCTGTTTGTAAACTTGTAGCTGTAGAAGCATTACCCACTAAAGCAGATGTAACTTGATTGAATTGTACGTTGTCACCAGTACCTACTGCTTGACCTATTGCAAAAGTTACATTGTTACCAGATGCTGTGCTGGTTATACCTGTGCCACCCAACAATCCTAAAGATTCAGAATCTAAATCTATAGATATCGAACTGCTGCCATCGGTAATGTCTAGGTCTTGTGCAGTTACTTGTGAATCCACATACGCTTTAATGGATTGTTGGGTAGCTAATGCTGTAGCAGAATTAGAAGCTAAATTATCTTCATCTAAAATTGTGGTGACAGTTGCACCAGAACTAAAACTTAATGATGTTATACCATTAACAGTACCACCATTAATATCAACTGTATTATCTGCTGTGACAGATATTGGTAAAGTTATCCAAGCATTGTCAGCACTATTTCTAATTTTTAAAACATTACTAGAAGTATCAACCCACCATTCATAAGCAAAAGTTGTACTTGGTTGCGAACTACCACTATTGTTAGTAGCAATAGCACTTAATGCATTGTTTAGATCGGCACGAAAATCTGCACCTGATTGATTCGCTAAATTATAATCGTGTTGTGCCATAATAAATTCCTATTATATAATTTTTATTGTTTTATCTCATTAACTATTCTGGTTCTTTTGGAAAAATAACTTCATCTATTGATTCAATGTCTTTGTAAGAAGCTGGTAAATCTCTTAACTCTTGTCGATAGGTTTGCCATTCTAGTTTTTTAGTATCTGTTAAAGGACTATCAATTGTTTGTGTCCAATCACAATTAATTAACAAAGAATCTCTTTTCTGTCTTAAATCAATCTGTGCTTGTGTTTTATTTTGTTTGGAAATTGTAGTTTTATTTTTTTTTGTGGCTTTGCCTTCTTTGATTAAATATTCGTCTGTGGAAAAGTCACCTTCGATATAATCTTCATCTGCTAGAACATTATTTAAAATAACATCTGTGCTTGATACTGTTCTCAGAATAACACCAGAATCTTTTTTGTAAATTGTTATAACATTCATCTTATCGTTGAAATTGTTCTACTGCCATAAAGAGTTGATAATGACCAACATTATATCCAGAATGTTTGACTTGAACATTATATGTAGTGCTACCAGTACCAGTATCAGTATCTTGCAAAACTATAGTGTCTGATTTTCTTAGTTGTTGAGCTATCCCAATATCCCATTCTTGACTTGAAAAGTCTGTTGAATCTCTCAAAACTCTAATTTTATAAATACCTAGAGAACCACCTTGCGAATCAAATTGTCCTGTAAAAGTTATTAAAGTTGCTAAACCTTTTCTAACTATAGTTGCACTAATAATTGTTGAATAAGTTGAACCGATAGCTGTTCTTGATGATGAACCACCTGTAACAAATACTGGCACAGTAACTGCATTACCAGCAATCTGTAAAGTATCAACTTGTGCATTACCGATCTTAGCTGTTGTTATATTTGCATCTGCAATTTTGACAGTAGTAATTGCAGAATCTTGAACATCGGCAGTTTTAGTAGGTGGATTGGCTACACTAAAAGTAAGACTTGATGTTGGTGATTCAACGCCTAAAGCATTCAAAGCTGAAACTGTTGCTACATAATTACTGGCTACTGGTAGAAAAGTTAAATCAACATTATTGACTGCAACAATTTTATTTAAAACTTGATTGCCTGAGCTATCAACTACATTCACTTTATATTGATTGTCTGGATAATCAGTAGGTTGTGTCCATGAAATAAAAGGTCTGCCAGTAGATGATGAGTTGGTATCTGTAAAAGAAAGATTAGCTGGTGGTTGTATTGCATAAGCTGTAGGTAAATTAGATTGATCTGCTACACTTTCTGCACTTGGTACTGTCCAAGTATAGACATCAAAGTATTCAATCATATTGACTTGTAACAGACCATTGCTTTGCAAAACCAAAGATTCAACAACAAATACTTTTGAACTAAAGCCCAATCCAGCATAAGTTAGATCAACAATATCACCTATATTTAATTTATACATTTCTGGAGTACCAAGAAAAGAAACCTGTAATTGATTTCTACTTCTAGTCAATATTGCTTTACCCATATTATGAGCAATATAAGGATCAGTAATGAATGGAAACTCTGCTTTTATTTCTAAGATTTCATCACCATCATCTGAAAAAAAACTAGGACTTGCACTATGCAAAACTATTGCTGTGTCTTGTTCAAACTTTTTATGACCATTGAAAAATTCAACAATGACTCTATTTGCCTTTTGATCCTTTGCACCATAATCAACAGATATACCGCCATCTTCAATAATGTGATTATCGGTAATACTAAAACTTGATGAACCAGTATCTTCAATTTTAAGTTCATAAGCACCATTGATGTAGGTAAAAATTCCTCTCATATTAGCCAATAAATCTTGGGCATTTTCCATGACTGACCTATTGGTATCAATAACTCCATTGCAATGAAATCTTTTTACTTTTGCTAGACCATTATTAATACTGCCTGATACAGAATAATTAGCAGATAAGGGATGTGCTGCATCAAAATAAATTACATATTTAGGTGTGCCATCGTAAAAATTTCTTATCTGCATATCTGTGATGATTCTATTATTGACTGCAACATTACCACTATCATCTTTTAATTCTAAAAGTTCACCAGTTTTAAATTTAGACCAGTTGGTAAAATTTCCAATCAAAACAAAATTATCACCACTTACACCTGACCAAGCAATCTGTGAAGCGTTACCATTAAAATTTGGTGTATCAACTTGTGTATCAGCTAAATTAGCTGCTGTGCTAAAAGTGGACATATTTATTTGTGTTTCAGTTAAACCTTTACCATATTCATCATTGGTTATGTAGTCTAAAAAGGTTAAAGCTGGATTGTCTGACCATTCATAAGTAGAGATCGTGCCAAAAGTCTGTGAACTATCTCTAGGATCAAACAGTTTTTTACCTTGTACGCTTACTGTTAATTGTGGCACACCAGACCACATACCGCCCTCGTCATAATGGTATTTAGCTGCTATGTAGGCAATACCATTTAATTTATGTGCTGAAGTCCATTGTGAAGATATGGATGCAGTAAACATTGGATCAGCAGTCTGACTAGCTGCACCATGATGTAAATTAAAAACCATGCGATAAGATAAAGCTGGATCAGTACCAATAGAACCAGCAGAAACAGAAGTTATAGCAGCAGTATTATTAGCTGTGTTTAAACTTCCAGCACCTGAACTTATTTTATCGCTACCAATGTAACCACCATCTTTGAATCTTTTATCATCGTTAATAGGGTTTCCATCTAATTCAATAGAAGCACCATCAATATTTTCTACTTCACCAACTGAAAGTGCATAAATTACAAATAAATCTCTTGATTCATTATCTGCTGTGTCCATAAAAACTATTTGTGTGCCAACTCTCCTTGAACCATACACAACTGGTATTTTGCCACCAGCAGAAGTTTTATTAGCTAGTATTTCTGAACCTTGATTTTGTAAACTACTAGCTAAAGATTTTGCTTGTTTATATGCTTTGACACCAGTAACTAAAGTAAATGCTGCTATTGCACCAACAACAGTTTTTTTTGCAAAAAAAGCTGTTACACCTTTTACAATTGATCCTACAAAACCAAACATTATTTAGTACCCCATCTAACATCTTCTTTGACTTGTGTAGCATATTCCAAACCTTTATCACCAGAACTAAAGTCTTGTTGTGAAGCATCAGAAAAATGTCTGCCTTTGGTAAGCTGCCAATTTGACCAATGCGAAGCTACTACCAAACTTAAATCAGAAGCAGTTACTGTTTCAGTAATTGATACGTTTCTTATTTGCCCACTAAAATATGTAATAGCACCAACTAAATCTTCATTGTTATCAAAATAAGCTAAATAAATATTTACTGTTTTATCTGTAAAAGCACCAGATTCAACCAAACTTCTAACATCGCTATTTACATTTGAAAATCCTAAATTGATTTCATCAACTTGTAACTTACCTGATTCTGTAGTTGCATCAACTTGTACAAATGATCCACCAGCAGTATAAGTATTTGAATTAAACACAACATCCCTATAAAAATCTGTGACTCTAGTAACAGTTGATAGTTGCAACTCAATCAAGAAAGCGATCTTAGTTGCATCTGCTGATATTTGATTTTGTATTGCTGTAGATAATGTTCTTGGCATTAGGTGACAACCTCTCTAACATCAAATGAAATATTAAATAAACCACTAATATCTGTACTATAAGTTATTTCGTTGCTTTCCAGATAAACTGTAAAACTTGGTTTATTGACAGTAACAGCTTCATTATCAGCTAGAGTAGCCACTAAATTTGGTGAAATAGATACAGTAGTTTGACCACTACTATTAGAATCTACATCGGCTTGTACCATATAAACCTTTGTATGATTAGCAAACTTAATTAGATCACCAGCTTTTAAAACACCAGTTGTAGAATTAGCAAAACCATCTATGTCAATTGTTGCATCTGATAAAGCATGACTGCCGACAACTTGTATATCTGTTTCAGCTTTACCAGCTCCTAAATTATCTAATGGATATGTCACAGTAAAATTTTCAAAACTACCTTTTTGTTTTTGTAAAAATCCAAAGATGCTTTGAGAATCAGATTGTTGTAAAGGTGGCATTGCAACAGTAAAAGAAAAATATTGACCACCGATCTGTCTTACTTGTTTTTTACCAGATAAAGTTCTATTAATTAAAGTAGGTCTATTGTCAGTAAAATTTAATGTACTAAAACTTGGACTAGTTGGAAATGCACCACTCATTACACCACACCCATTTTGCCTTGATTGTTCATGGCATTATTTATTATTTGAGTTATTGTACCTTTTCTTGAAACTAACAATTGATCGAAACCAGCAGCATCAACTGTATTGATATTAAAATTAACTGTTGTGCTACCGATTGCTTGTCCTTTGGTGTGATCTATAATTGTTTCGTTTGGATGTACCATAGCCATAAAACCACCACGACCATCAAGACCACCTACTCTTGCACCTGAACCTGTATAACCACCACCTTCATATTTATCGGCAGCTCTAGTTAAAACCTTACCCATCAATGTATCTACACCAACTGATTTAGCACCAAAATTTAATAGTTCTTTTATAATAAATATTTTTACCATTTCATTTATTATTGAAGCTAAAATTCTTTTTGACATATTTTCAAAATCTAAAAATCCTTTTTTAGTAAAATCAAAAAATTCTTCAAAAGATGAATTTAAAGTTCCAGCTACTGCACCTAAAGCATTCATTGCACTAGCATTGCTTTGTATTGATTCTTCAACTTTTTTTCTAAGTTCTTGATTTTTTTGAAGTAAGGCAATTTCTGCTTCCATAAGTTTGATTGCTTCAGTTTGATCCCTTAAAGAAGATGTTCTTGTTTGTGCTAACGTAAGTTTGTTAAACTTTTCTTGTTCTTTGTTTAATTCATTTAATTCAGTTTTTAATTCTTCCATTGTTTTAGGTACTGTAATTAAACCTACAGCATCTAAAAACATTATTACTGCATTAGCTGCTTGTATAAAAAGTGTTTGTACTGGTGCTAATATCTGTCTTTTTAAAATATTCATAGTGTCATTAAATCTTTCTGCTCTCCTTATAGTTTCTTCATCTAAAACACCAGTTGCAGAAGCAGCTAATTCTTGCATTGACACTACACCTTGTTTAATCATGTTAGCCATATCAAGACCAACTTTTGCACCAAAAGTTTCAGCTAACAAAGCATTTCTTCGCATTGGACTTTCTACTTTTTCAAGTGCAGTAAAAAATTCTAAAAATAATGCTTCTGATTTTTTGGTTGCACCACCAGCATCAAAAATTGATATACCTAAATCTTCAAATGCTTCTTTTGCAAGACCTTTACCTTGTGTTGCTTCACCAACACCTTTTGTAAAAAATTTAAGAGCTTTGTTAAATTTTTCTGTTTCTACACCAGCTTGTTGAGCTGCAAATTGATACCTTTGTAAAAATTCTACACCAACGCCTGTAGCATCTGCTGTTTTACCTATAGCATCTGCTATTTCTGCTGATTCTTTACCAAACTGTACTAATTGGCGAATAGCAAATGCACCAGCAAATGCACCAGCTAATTTTTTCATAGCTGATTGTGTAGAATTAATATTTTTATTTACATTACCAAATGCTTTGCCAGTTTGATCTTGCCCTTTAATTCTTAATTTATAATCAGTTCCCGCCATTTTTTATTTGCCTATTCTTTTCTTCTAAATATGCCAACCATCCTGTAAATTCAGATAAAGACATTTTTTCTTCTAGTTCAGAAACTGTTACTCCTAACAATTCTGCTAAATAGTATCTTGCAAATAAATCTTTATCTTGCCTTACTTTTTTAGTTGATCCTCAACTGTTGGTGCAGACATTATCTCGGTAGCTACTCTAGCTAAGACATCTTTATCAACACCATTCATTAAAGTTGTTTTATCACCTATATCAAATACTTTATTACCTTCAGCATCTAGTGCTTTGTGTATTAGGCAATAAGCCATTAATGCTACATCATCGTCTTTAGCATATTTTTGTAGCTTAGACATTTCAGCTAACGTTAATGGCTTTGCATAAATTTTAAGTATTTCGCCATCTTCACTCCATTCTGGTATTTCAATTTCTTTAATATCTAAAGAATTAAAATGTGCTTTAGCTTTATCAATAACTTTCATATTAAGCTGTTAAAGTAGTTATACCACCAGAACCTTGCAAAGAAACACTTGCTTCTACTAAGCCATCAAATGATGCACTTCTTGTAAAGCCAGTCACAATTGCAGAACCCTGATAGAAAGTATCGCCAGTTGAAGCACCTTCTGGATAAACTTCAAGTGTTACAGTTGAACCTACTGATAATGCAGTTTGTGCTGTATCAGTTTCGTCAAAAAATACATCTACAGATGCTGTGAATTGTGTAAGTGTTGATAGATAAGACCTAGAAGAATCACCCATTGCAGTTTTTTCAACTACATCTGCACTTTCTTCTAAAGAATATGATCTAACTTCAGCAACAGTAGCAGAGCCAACTTTAATTAACCCCTCGCTTCCTTTATGTACTGCCATTTTCTTTCACCTCTTTTTTTGAAGAAGATTTGGATTTGGTTGCTTCTTCTTTCCAACCTTTATTCAATAAACTTTCAACTTTTGAAGGATGAACGTCTATAGAAATCTTGCCATCTGGACTAAATAATTTCATTTTTACCTCGCTACATCAGGTGCTTGTTCCTGATTATAATAATTAACGTTAAATGTTAAGGTGGCATAGCCAACTGGCTTTTCACCTTCTGCATTATATTCTATTTCAGTACTTTCTAAAAAAGTATCTTTTGCTAAACTATTTAATGTTGGATCAGCAGCTATAGCTGTTTCTACTTCTTTGCATATTGTATCAACTGAATCATCGAAATTACTCGTTGCTTTTACATAACATTCTACAGCTACTGATAAAGTTCTTTCTAATAATCTGTTTGAACCTATAACAATAGGTTCAGATGTTTCTGACTTGGTATAGATAAGTAAAGAAGGCAAACTGGCTGTTTCTAAGGGATAAACTCTGGATTCGAATACATTTGACCCAGTAGTAGTCAAACCAGTTAAAACAGTACCCAATCGTTCTCTAATCTGCTGTCTAACATGATTAGCCATTATGACTCCTCTAACATTAAAGAAGTGAAACCTGTGTTATCTTTTTGTACATTTACCACTTTATAAGTTTGTGCTGCAACCAAAGTATTACCATCAACATCTTTATAAGCATCAACAGCTAAAGTATTACCATGTTTGACAGTTGGCACATCAACAGTTCGACAAAAAGCAATTGGTTGTGTACCTTCTACCCCTACACCAAACTCTTCTTCAAAGTATTCGTTATTTAAAATCAGTTCTATTGTTGATGTTTGACCACTTGTATTCGTAAAAGTAGCTGTCCGACCATGTCCAAAACTTGCATCTAAGTAAGAACTCATATCTTCTTCAGTTTCTAATCTGTATTCAGACATTATTGTTCCTCTAAAATTAATTCAATTAAACCTGTGTTATCTGGTTGTACATTTTTAACCACAAAAGTAGTTTCAGCTTTTAATACTGTACCTTTATTAGTTGTGATTGCATTGACAATCAAACGATCTTCTTGCGAAATATAAGGTACATCGCTTGATTTTAAATATGCTCTAGGTTGAAAACCTTCTACAGAAACACTATTACCAGCAATATCAAAGTATTCTTGATCTATAATTATTTGAATATTTTCTCTGTTACCAGAATCAATATCAAACCAAGTATCAATAAAACCAACCCTTTGATCAAATAAAGAATTTTGTACTTCAAAGAAAGTAGCAGTTACACCATGACCAGTTGTCGTGTCAAAATAGGATTTAAAATCTGCTGAACTTTCTAATGCCATTACTTACTTTTTCTTTTTTTTAATTTAGGTGTTTTAGAAGTTTCTAAACCAACACTTCGATCAGTAGTTTTTTTGGTTTCTTTTTTTACATATAGTTCTGCTTTGTTGTAACCAACTAAAGTATTACCTTCTGCTTCAGGTAACTCTACTATATCTCCAACTGTTAATTTTTTTGAGTCAGCAACAGTATCAGACAAAATTAAATATTTTTTCATTCTAATCTCTCTTTTTGAAAAAGCAGATGAGAAAATCCCATCTGCCTTTTCAGTAGTTAGTACCATCTATTAAGACGCTGCACAGAAAGAAACTGCATGACGAACTGCTACATCAACAGATTGTAATGCTACGACTCTTACTGTTCCTGAAGTTGAATTTGTAAAAGGGTCAACCACTAGGTCTAATCCACCAAACATACCAACTAATAAGTCATTGAAGTTTCCATAGACATAATTGTTAGCAGTCAATTGTGGAGATACCACAACTGGATAACCATTCATTTCACCATTAGTTAAAACGAATTGAGCAGTATTACTTGCTTTTTCAGTTGTTTTCAAAGTACCAGCATTAGTAGGATGAACTATATAAGCTAAATCGCCCAACAAAGCATTATCAACACTTAGTGAAGATTCCATGCTAACGATTTCTGCAAAAGTAGGTGCTGCTGCACTACTTAAAGAAACAGTATTAATGCCTGTGGTGTTAGTTATGCCTGTCGGATTACCAGAACTCCCTGAACCTTCAAGAGCTGCATCATCTATAGCAATAGCCATAGCTGCTGCAAGATCGTTTCTAATTAAGTTTTCAACATCTAAAGATGATTGAATCATTAATTGTCTAGTAACGTCTGTGAACGCACCTAAAGTTTTAGGTGACATAGTGACTGAACCAATAGTCATTTCTGACTCACCAGCTGCACCACCTTCAGAACTTATGAAAGCTGCTGAACTTGCTGCTGTTTTTTTAGGGATTTTAACGTCACCAGATAAGCCATTAAGCATAGTAGCTAAAGGCATAACTGCACTATTGTTACGAAGGACATCAATGAAATCACCAGCTCTAAAGTCTTGACCAATTAAATTAGAATCATCAGAAGCGTTCATATCACGCTGACCCCAATTGGCTAAAACTTCTGGTGGTAATAAAACACCTTGAGCAGTTTTTCCATAGATTTTTCCAGCAGCTTCAGAACATTCAAATTCAAAAGCAGCTTCTTCTTGTAATTTACGATCAGTAGGATTAGCCATAGCTCTAATAGCTCTTAAAATGCTGAATCTTCTAATCTCCTGTTTATCAAGACCAATTTCAGAAGGAGTTTCTAAAGGTTTATCATTAGAAATATTTTCTAATAACATTCCTCTAAATTCTTCAACTGAAAGACCATCTTGAATAGCTTGATTGCCTAAGTCTGCTTTGTTGTGTCTTTTCGCTAAATCAATGATCTCTTTCGAGTTTCTTTTGAAATCAGCTTGAGCTTCAACAAATGCTTGACTTTTGACTTCATCAAGATTTATTTCATTCTTTTCTTCCATTTCTTTTTCCTCTTTATGTGAAATAGTTTGTTTAGTTTGAGAACGACCTACTCCGACTAATCGACTTTGATCGGCTGGTATTGAAACCATGCTTACCTCCATTGGAGTAAAAGCTGCACGATAATAAGTTTCATCGTCTTTTTCAACTCGTTCCATTTTGTCGATGCGATAGCCAAGACTCACATTCAAGCGAATCCCATCAACCACATCTTGAAAGACTTCTCGAGCAAGATCAGATTTTCCAAATCTGACTAAAGCAGTTGTTCTTTTTGCTTCCTCGTCTAGTCTAAATTCCTCAATAACACCTATTTGTTTCGTCATATCGTGATCCAACAATAAAGGTGCTGTTTTGCTTTGTATAAATGACATATTTATATCTTCAGCTTTATGTGAAAGAACTTCCTTACCGAAACTTCTTTCAACTGGTTCTTCAGAAGATACTCCCATTCTGACAGTTCTTTTTTCCTCATCAATATGATGCGATCTAGATAGAGTAACAGTTCTGTATTCAATTTTTTCATCAATTACATTTCTGTCTTTATCTTTCTCTTCTTCATCGTGATAAGGTCTTTCTTCCTCTGTCATCTCCATTTCCATCTCTTCAGAATCATCCTCAACCTTTTTGAACTCAACAATAACACTATTGTCAGTTTCAGAAACATTAAGGATATGTCTATCTTCTTTTTCAATA
>VTLG01000389.1_pt1 | contig 11431 bp, 16 predicted proteins | sample 4694571 | NCBI WGS metagenome assembly VTLG01 (sample SAMN12604809, study PRJNA352737) | marine metagenome | biome: ENVO:00000447; feature: ENVO:00000209|ENVO:00000569|ENVO:01000036; material: ENVO:00002151; isolation source: viral sequences binned using virsorter ... | reverse complement strand
TGAAGATGCGAGATTAAAACTATCAATTAACTGGAGACGAAATCCATGAGAGCACGTTTAGCAAATATTTTCAATGCAGATAAGGCGCGCGAAAAAAGCATTCGCCAAATGCAGAAACAATTTGACCAAGAGAACCTTCAGTATATCTTTGATCGCATTGAAGAGACAACTGACAAGCACGGGTTTTTCTTGCGAATTTCAATCCCTGATGAAATCAGTGAAATGAACAGCGATAAAACTCGCCGTCTATTGATGGAGTTCATGCGACTAAACGGTTATGTGATTCATTATTTCGGCGATTCTATGGAGATCAGATGGCAAATCTAAAGGTTTATTATTGCAGTGACGTTCATAACGATTACAACCGCGAAAACGCTCTAGAACGCATCACAGGCGACAAAGACGCTGTATTGGTAGTAGCGGGTGACATTAACAGTAAAGGGCGCACTGTGCGCGATCTAGAAGCTGTAGCAGATAGATGGCGCGCTGTGATTGCAGTCCCGGGTAATCATGACTGGTGGGGTTTGGCATTACACGAAACACACAAGTTCAAAAGTGATGTTGAAAATCTTCACATTCTAATGGAAGATACTGTTAAGATCGATGATGTTACTTTCTGCGGTACAACCTTGTGGCATTCAATCCCTGATTGGTTTTATGCTCAAGATTGGAAGCGATTGATGAACGACCCTCGAAAGATTCGAGGACCGAATTATCGAAGACTGTATGATGACGATATCAATTTAATGCATCATCGTTCAACTCAGTTCATCAAAGAGTGTGCAAATATCGAAGGTAAGAAAGTTCTGATCACGCATCACGCGATGTCTGAGAAGTCCGTTTCTACTGATTATATTGGTTGTTCTACTAACGCTTTTTATTACACGGCGCTTGATGATCTGTTGCACCCATTCAAGTTTCACGTTCACGGTCATGTACATCAAGAAAAAGACTACATGGTCGGTGACTGTAATGTGGTATGTAACCCTCGTGCCTATGGTTCAGAAAATTCCGAATACGGAATAAGGATTTTTGACGTATGATCTTTTTAACTTATCTAATTTTTGGTTCATTGCTTACTCTACTTGTTGGCGATGTGATTCATCAACGCGTGAACAAGTGGTTGATTGAGAAAGGCAAGAGACCAATTAGCCAATCTGCAACGATGCTTATGTGTATTATTGTACTTCCTGTATGTTTCGTAACGTACTTGATCAGGCTTATGTTGAATAAGCGTTAAATTATGCGGTTTAAATACGTGCGTCTAATAATGAAATTAAAGGTAAAATATGACACACGATTTTAACATGCTTCTTGAGCAATACAACTTGGCAAACTTTGAGTGTGATGGTGATTATGAGGACTATTACTGGTCAGTTGCCGAATGGATTGGTCAAACGATTTTCAGTCACGGTTCGATTCATAAGTCGGACTTGCTTGAACTCATGTGTGATTTGCTTGAAATCACAGAAGATGATATCAACGTCGATGATGTTGATGATTTCCTAGATGATCTTTACGAAATAAAAGAATAAGTGGCTTATGAAAAAACAACACAGAAAGGAGCTTTTTCACTGAGTAATTTAACTCGGAGAAAAAGCAATGACAGAACCAAAACTGTACAAAGGCGTTAAGCGCAAAGATCTACCAAAATACGAAGATGTGAGTGGCGACCGCTACCGTTACGTTTACAAAGACGATGGAGCTTGGGTGCCGGAATGGGCACGTACTTACGTTCAGTACACAAATTGGTGGGACTATACTAGCACTGGCGTAGGCTTCTTTATTTCAGATGAAGCATCAGCACGAATCGACCTGATTCGCAATGCACAGTACCTAGAACGTTTCGGCAATGCATACGTATTTCGTCGTTCTCCTGTACCGGGGCGTGGTGGGCGCAAAAACTCGATTCATTCAGTGCGTGCAAAAGGCGCAATGACTGAACACAAGCATGACGAAATGTGCAAAGCCGAACTCGAACCAGAATACGGTCGTCTTGTTCGACACAAACGTGCATACGTTACTAAAATGAATGCAACCGACTGGGATCACCCATACGGTTACAATTCACAACGCGGCTGGAAGCGTTCTAAAAAGCGCAAGCAGTGGATGTGAAAAAAGGGGGGTTGCACTTGCTCTACCTACCTTCACCTTTATGCTAGTCGTTCTGGCTGGTGTAGAATACTTTCCATTGTGAGGAATACTATGAAAAAGACAATTATTTTTGATGTAGATGGCGTGCTAATCGACTGGGCAAGTCAGCTACCTTTATTCTGCAAGCGATGCGGTATCGACCCTGTACTTGCACTGAAACACTTTACTGCGAAAGAGCACGTAGACGTTCGTGATTTATTCGGTGTGAACGAGCGTCACATTGCGTTTGATTTGCTTGAGCGATACAACTTAGAGCATGGCAAGTACATGACTGCTTTCCCTGATGCAGTAGAGCACATTCACAAGCTTGCAAAAGAGTACAACTTAGTTGCATTGACTAAGTTCGGCGACACTACTAAGCACTGGCTGACTCGAAAATTCAACTTAGAGACATTCTTCCCGGGTTGTTTCTCTGAGCTAATTACAATCGGTCACAACGAATCTAAAATCGGTTATGTTGCAGGTGTGCAATCTGAGCATGATGTGATTGCATTCGTTGACGACCAGCTTGAAAACATCGAAGCGATTCAACGAGCAACATCTATCTTGTGTGTTCATATGAACCGATATGATGAGCGTTCAGATGTCAAACACATGAGTGAAATGAACAGCTACATCAAAAACAACATCGATGTTTAGTGCTTGACTCATCTATTGTATAATAAGCTCCCAACGGAGCTTTTTTTATGGGTGTAAAATGATAAAACGAGCGTATATTATTCACGCAGAAAGTGCGATTGCCAAGCGAGCAGTAGCACTTGATGCTCGTGAGAAAAAAGGTAAGCCAATGCTTTCTTCTAAGCAAGAATGGGAAGCTGAATTAGCAACCGATTGGCAAGAGTGGAACAAAGAAGCATTCGATTATATAGTACACATATACGGCGATAAGATCGCGGGTAAGAAATTCAATGTGACTATAGCTAATGGAAATGTATATTTTGAGGAAGATGATGTTTGCTATACTAATGAAAAGCAACCGCGAAGTGGCGATTATTGAGGTAAATGGCATGACCATGCCCGCTATCTACGTGAAAGAAGAAGATGCAAATCGCGTCTTGTATAAAAATGATTTAGACACACAATGTACTGTGGGTCCGATACGCGCTGAAATCTACGACATCGAAAAGGCAACCAAAGATGATACTGAAAATTCTTGAACAACTATCAGCAACGACTAAACGCACTGAAAAAGAGAAAATCCTCAAGTCAGAAGTGAACAATGAGCTATTGAAACGAGTGTTTCAGCTTGCGTACACCCCGACGATTCAGTATAACATGAAGAAAATCCCTGAAGTGATGCGTCAAGGCGTGACACCGACTGAAGATTTCATGATGCCGCTAGATCAAGCTTTAGAGAAAATCTATCAGCGACTAGCAGTCGAACAGCTTCGCGGTAAAGCAGCTCAAGATTTCGTTGAACACGTGCTATACGAAGTTTCTGACGATGATTATGAAGTTATTCGACGCGTCATTCTAAAAGATTTGCGCACGGGCTGTACGGGAAGCACAGCGAATAAAATTTGGAAGAAGCTCATTCCTGAGCAACCTCAAATGCTCGCGTCTTCATATAAAGAAAATCTAGTTGATGCCATTCTACAGAAAAGCGCGTTTGCTGAGCTTAAAGCTGACGGTGCACGATGTTTCGCACATATCGATTCAGAAAACAATGTGACATTCACATCGCGAAACGGCAAGCAATACACGGGGCTGTTAAAGCTGACTAAAGAATTGCAATCGCTTGATTGCCGAAACTTTATCATCGATGGCGAGCTTGTATATGCACCTAAAGGCTTAGAGAACGTAGAAGATCGTTCAACTGGCAATGGCATTGTAAACAAAGCAAGCAAAGGCACTATTACTGCTCAAGAACAGTCACACATCGTCTTCCAAGTATGGGATATCATCCCTGAAGCTGTGTACTTCGGCGTTTCTAATGAATTAAACATGCCGTATCGTTTACGTAAGCAAGTGCTTGCTGATACAGTAGCTTACGCTGAATCAATCGAGCCAGTCCCATGGGAAATGGTTAGCACGAAAGAAGAAGCGAGCGCGTCTTACAATCGATACATCGAGATGGGGCTTGAAGGTATCATTCTAAAAGACCCTGAAGCGTTGTGGGAAGATAAACGCAGCAAGTCATTGGTTAAGTACAAAGAAGTGCATGATGGCGATCTTGAAGTAATTGAAGTAATCGAAGGCGAAAAGAAGAACAAAGGCAAAGCAGGCGCATTGCTTCTTCGTTCATCATGTGGTATGTTGATTACAAAAGTCGGTAGCGGGTTCTCAGACAAAGATCGCGAAGAGATTTGGGCGCGCCGTGATGAAGTAGTCGGCATGATTGTTGAAATCAACTACAACGCAATTACAAAAGCACGTAACAAAGATACGTGGTCATGTTTCTTGCCAATCTTCGTTCAGTTCCGTGACGACAAAGACGTTGCGAACGCACTCGAAGAAATGAGCGGGTTCAAAGGTTAACAAAAGGGGCTTAGTGCCCCTTTTTTCGTATAAATACTTTCATTTGAAGAGAACACAACAATGATCATATTTGAAGCCTTCGACCGCCCTGCTAATTACAGATGGGTCACGCCATCAGAAATTGAATTCAAAGTCGGGAATACTGAATATCGTGCGACTTATAAGGAAACTGTCAGACAGGGGTTGTCTCAAATCTATATTGATTTTCAATGGAAAGCTCCTGATGGTATGTGGTCGTATAAACTGAAAAAGGGCGGTAATCCTCGCGAATCAATGCAAGTATTTTCAACTGTACTGGTCGCAGGTGAGGAAAAAATTGCCAAAGAATCACCAGATTTCGTGACGTTTAGTTCATTCATAGATGAAGATGCCGCAGACGCGAACAAGCGATTTAGAATTTACGAAAAGATGGCTAGTCGCTATGCTAGTAAGATTGGTTATACTTTACATGTTCAAGGGAATCATTTTTACCTGAAGAACAATAACCCTGTACAGGTAAAACGTTTACCTAATGATGGGATTAAACGCGAAGACGAATTGACGTACGTTGAAATACCACGATGTAATTCATTTACATGGGCTACTCTGTTCGAATGCACGAACGTAGGTGATTTTGACTTGATACAGTTCAAGAATGGGTTCGCGACAATTAATTACAAGACGAATACAACAGTTGAGATTAAAGTCAAGGCTGGCGGTAGAACGTGGGACAATCTTGATACAGCCGAGGTATGGAATGCATTGAACGGAGATCTTTTCGTTCAGAATTCGTGGGGCGATGAGCCGATGCCGATGTCAGAAAAAGCATCGCTGCTTGATAATGGCTGGATGATACTGTCAGAAGGCGACACTGTTTTCATGGTTAAAAGCGTAGAAGACTTTGAGTCTGTTTGGGGTTATAAATTAGATTCAATTCAATAAAAAAGGGAGCTAACTGCTCCCTTTTTTTATATACAAATTGATTTTTTGAACTTCTCGCGAGTTTCTAGCGGGACCTCGCTGTTGTCTGTGTAGTACAACATTAGAGCTAGGTCGTCTAGTTCATCGATTCGTTCTTGAGTCGCTTGCATATCAAGAACGCTTTCGTGATACGCGTCTTTGTCTCTTACAGACAATCGTATAACGATATTATCACCGAAAGAGTCCATTGCGACTATATCTGCATCGTAAACCGTGTTTCGATTGATGATGAATTCGTTTTCACCCGGTGCAGAGTGCGAACCGACAATGAAAACAGGTAGACCATCACTTTCTATGATAAACACAAGTTTCTTTCTACCGTCGCCGATATGTTCTAAGAATTCTTGTTTGCCAGTATTTCGTGACTTCAGTAGTTCCACTTGACCTGTTTCAGAGAATTCTGCTGCAATCATCGGGTCTGTAGATGCACTCATGAACCCAGTTGATGCAAATAGACCAGTTTCTACGATCTTACGAACTACGCTTGCATCGCATTCCATTCCTCGATACAGAAGCGGAGCAGGTTTCATATTACCTGCAATTACACCTGCCTGCTCGAACGCAATGTCCATATTTTGAATTATCTCAGCAGTTTTTTCTGTTCCTACGCCGGTCATTAAGTGGCGATTCACGTCACCATACATAGAACGCGTATATCTTAGCAAAGAGCTATGAACGCTAGGAGGCAAACTCGACCATTCAGGGTCTTGTTGTAGCTGAATCGAAAGTGCGTCATATTGCTGTCTAAACTCGCGTGATTTTACTGCCATGACATTCGAAACGATTTCACGAACGATTGCAGCATCACGATGGCGTGTTTTACGTATAGACGGTGCTAAACGATGTGAAAGTTGAACTAGCGACATCGGGATATCGAGTGTGCCTAGTGCAACCCTAGCAGCAATCGACACTTCGAGTGAAGAGTTTGCAGCTCTATATTCAAGGCGTTCGCGCTGTCTTCTCGAATTAACAGGTGCCAACTCAGGTATTTGCATTTCATAATTTTTAACGCGGCTTGCTGGGTTTTCTTCTAACCACTGAGCCTTAACGTCATCATGATACTCTTCAAACCCCGGTAGCATGTCAGCCGTCACGATTATAGTTCTTGCGGTTGAGATGTCTGGTTCTTTAGACATTTTCGCAGCAATCGTGTTAATTGTCGATTCTTGTTCTGTTAATTTGTCGATGTCATAGCCAGGTTTATTGATCACAAAGAAGCTATAATCTTCAGCCATTTCATGATCGCCGACGTTTAATATTCTAGTCGTTTCGCAGCCATATCGAAGCTTTTTGAACAATGTTTTGATTCTCATATCAAACATTTTGCCACTTCCTTTGCGTTGAATACGCATAGAAACGGCGTTAGCTCGAACTTTGAGCATAAACTCCTGAACAAGTTTCACTAATGTCTGTTGGAATTTCTTCTCATCGCCTACTTCACGAATCGGAAGACCGCCTTTTTTGTTTCGCATTGCACTGACAGTACAGAACCATGTACGCTTGCTACGGTCGGCAATGCCTGATTTTGTCTTACTTGTAAATGTAACAACGACATCTTTCGCAACTCCTTCCATGTCGATGACAAAGTATCGATTGACTTTTGTCGAGCGAGCAGGGTAGTAGTTGTATGATGATGTTGATGTCTCGATTAATTCTTTAAATCCAATCATTTTGACTCGCCCTTATTAAGTATACCTATATTTATGAGCGTGCTAAAACACACACTTGTTACTATTTAAACTTTTTTTGTATAAAAAGCTTGCACATTTTCGATTTTATGATTATTATGTGTTCATCAACTCGAAACACACTACTTAAAGAGAGAGCACTATGATTAACTCACAGAATGCAACTAACGCACAAATCGCTGAACACTTTGGTATGACTGCTGACCCGTCGGGCATGCCGTATGCAATAGACAATAAAGGTCGTCGCTACTACATTACTGATTTGCGCACACGTCTTCGCAAAGAAGCTAAGACAAAGAAAACGCGCAAAGCACGTGCAGTGACTCAAAAAATCGCGTTGCCGAGCGCAGAAGAGCATCTAGCAATGCTGAACACTGAGTTTTCTGAATACCACTGGTTTATTCGCGAATCTCAGCCGGGACTAGATATCGAAGAACTGGGCTTGAAATTCTACTTCATTGGCGGCGCAGGTGTGCATCAGTTGAACATTCGTTCAAAGAACTTCTCTTCGAAAGAGTTGAATAACTTTTATGCTGACAAGAAGATTCTGAAAGGTCATAAAGGCGTGGGCTCTATTACAATCGGCTCACTTTCTTACGACGAAGTGGTTAGCATTGCATCTGATATCATTGAAAAGAGCAAAACTGTGATTTAATTCTCAAAAAGTCATGTTTTGGGTATTGACAGTAACACGTCAATACCCGATAATAAACACATCAAGACGACATACAAAGAGAATATTATGACAATCACTAAGAAGCAAATCGAAGCTATCGCACATGATCTAATGAGCGGCAAAAACAAAATGAATCGCGACCTTATCTCTGAAGGTTGGACATTTGGTTGGAGCACTCGCAGAGCAGCACTTGGTGATTGTTCTTACCGTGACAAACATATTCGCCTTTCTTCAGTGTACTTGAATGCTCGCACGATTGATGAGCAAATCAACACAATCACGCATGAGATGGCACACGCAATTGCTTACACAGATTTCAATCAACGCGGTCACAATGCTGTATGGAAGCGAATACATCGTAAATTAGGTGGTGATGGACAACGCTGTTCAAAAGTGTCTAACCCTGAAGCAGCAGTTGATGCCAAGTACACTGTGTTCTTTATCAATGACAATCAAGAAATTGAAGTAATCGAAACGACCAACCGTCTTATTAAGAGATTTCAACCAGGAAACATCGAAAATCTTTATCTTCGCAATCGCAAAGCAGAGACTAAAGGTAAGCTTCGTTGTGTCGCAACTGCAACATTCAAAGCAATCAAAGCTGATTTAGAAGCTTCTAAATCGAATGAAGCTGAGCCAGCACCAGTAGCTGCTCCTAAAAAAGAGAAAGCTCCTAAAAAAGTAAACGCACGTGGTGCTGAAGCGCGTAAGCAAATTGCAGAAAAAGCAGTTGCGACACTTGGGTTCGCTAATGTTGATTTTGAACAGCGTGGCAAGTACAAAGATTGGTACATCACTGCTACAGTCAATGGTGAGAAGTTTGAACAGCGTCTAGACAGCTTCAAAAAGAAAAACAACTTCTAAAATTTACGAGTAGAGCTAGCCCCGAAAGGGGCTTTTTTAGGTTTGAGGCGGGAAAAATTCCGTCTCATCTTAGTGGTATTAGTAGTTTTAGAGAAATTAGTGGTATTAGTAGACTTAGTTTATAGTCATTGCGTTTACGCTTATAATAGTGTTCGAGGTGATGAAATGATAACAATCTATACTATTCCTAATTGCGACGGGTGCAGACACGCGATTGCACTATGCAAATTCAAGAAAATCCCCTTTCAAGAAATATCACTCGATACACAGAAAAAAATTGATGAGCTTCATGAACGATTAGGCGGTGTTCATAATATACGCGTTCCGATGGCGATTGCTGATGATGATACGTATATTGGGCATCTACCTGAGCTGAAAAAGTACATTGATAGTAATCAGTATAAATAGAAGAAACATGAAAATACTCTCCGCTGAAATGCGGCAATAAATTAAAGGAATTAACACATGACTATATCTTTAGTGAAGGGGTTGCCTGACATTGTATCTGTTCAGAAGCGTCTATACCCACTTATATTCACTGATATTGTATCAGAACAGCCAACTACTCAGCCAATTGCAACTGCATTCGGTTTCACTGCAATCAAAGACACTGATGATTCTAGCGGCTGGGAATCGTGGAAGTTTAAGCTTGCGCGTTGGTCTGCTGAAGCAAAATCTTCAAAAAAGAAGACTGAAATTTCGATTGAAGCGTTGCAGGACATGGTTTCTCTTGGTCTAAGTGAAGACGTAGTGGTCGAATCTATCGCTGACCAAATTGCTGATGATATCAATAAGAGCATCATTGATGCATTGAAATCAATCTCATCAGTTGGTTCGGCTGTTGATGTAAGCACGCTTGATAGCAAGTTCTTCAAGGGTCGTGAGCTTTACAGCTCAATTCATCTTGAGATTGCTAAGCTAGAAAAAACTAGTGGGTGTCAGGGTAGTTATGTTGTAGTTGGCGGTGACGCATTCGGCTATATTTCTGGCTCAGGTCTAGCGACGCGAATTGGGGACACTGATGTGTATCTTCTTGAGTCTGGCGTTAAAATGATTCACGACAAGTACGCAACTGAGGAATATTTCACAGTTGGTGTTAAGAAGCAATTATCTGACTTTGAAATCTCAAGTTTGGTATTCAGCCCGTATAATTTTGACGGTAAAGTTGATGGCGGTATCGCGTATCAATATATGGCTCAAGATTATGCTTCGTTGAACCCTGTTATTGGTGTTATCTCACGATACGCATTGACTGTAGCTCCGTTGGAAGAAGATCAAACAGGTGCTACTACAATCGACTGGGATAATCTTGGTGCACTGGCTAATAGCTCTAAGCTATCGACAACTGTTTCCGTAACATTGTAGGGTTCAATATGAAAAATCATTATGTAGATAATAAGCTTCTGTACGCATCGTTATGTGAATGGAAAGAAGAAATGAAAAAAGCAGGTGACGATGCACACGTCCCTGTGCCTGATTTTGTTGCTATTAGCATCATGAAAATCAGCGAGAACTTGACGCGCAGATACAACTTTAGTAATTACACAGCAACGTGGAAAGAAGAAATGGTAGGTGATGCGATTGAGCATTGCTTGCGTTATATTAAAAACTTCGATACAGAACGTTTTAAAAACCCACATGCATACATCACGCGCATCTGTTTCAATGCATTCGTACAGCGAATTAAAAAAGAGCGACAAGATACTGCGATTAAGTATAAGGTATTCTTATCTGACTCATCAAATTACACGGTTGAAGGCGAAGACGTAGATTTTGACTTCATGCAACAAATGCTAGAACGTGTGAACTCATTCGACGAATCGCGCAAATCTAATAAAAATGAATCTGCATCTAAAAATGCGGGTTCGAACTTACAAAAATTTTACGATTAAGGAATTAAAATGTTAGAGAACTTCGACTCATTCTTGAGTGAAAATCGCCGCCAAACCAAGAGTGGTAAACTTTACCCTAAGTTCGGTCAGGTATTCGTTGAACTGGGAACAGCGGCGACTGACTTCAGCAAGAACAAAGGTACTGTTACTTCAATCGCGATGATGGAGAAAGCAAACGAGCTTAAAACCATCATGCAGAAAAAAATCTATGAAGATTGCAACATCGACCATACCAAGTTTGATATCAATTTAAGTGAAAACGTGTCAGCAATCAATCTTCTAATGGAAAATGAATTTCTTTCGTGTAACCCTGCTGATCTCGCACAATTGAAATCAATGACGACCGTGTCTAATGTTCGTCTACCTAACCTTGTTATCAAGGGCGGCGACCTAGAAAAGGTTGTCAGTGAAGCAACTAAGCTAGGTTACAAAAAAACTGACATTCATGTCGTTTTCCCTATGCGTGAGATGAAAGTTAATCTTGCTGAATCTGAAAAGCTTGTGGTTGAGTCGCTATCATTCGATGATAAATCAGCGCATGAAGTGCTTGTGAATGGAAGCAACATTCGTCTAGGTGACGTGTACGTTGTAAGTGAATCAGTTGATTCAAGTGCTGAAGTCGAAGGGTTAGAGCAGATTCGCATTAACCAAATGACACTAGCAGGTCTGAATCGCCACGTGATGAACTCATTCGTCGTGAAAGAAGCAGCTCAACCGTC
>VTLG01017166.1_pt1 | contig 11432 bp, 21 predicted proteins | sample 4694571 | NCBI WGS metagenome assembly VTLG01 (sample SAMN12604809, study PRJNA352737) | marine metagenome | biome: ENVO:00000447; feature: ENVO:00000209|ENVO:00000569|ENVO:01000036; material: ENVO:00002151; isolation source: viral sequences binned using virsorter ... | reverse complement strand
ATTGGGTTTTTGGCAAAAGGTGTTTGCAAAGGGTTCTCAAAAAAAGTGAATTTAGAGTTGTGACTACTCCAGATTCTAGAGGCTATTTATTGCCTGTCAAATACGCTAACACTTTAGCAGAAAAAGTGGGTGGTAATGGCTAAAAGATTTATAGACACAAATTTATTTAGAAAAAAATGGATAAGGCAATTAGAGCCTGATATGAAATTATTTTGGATTTACTTATTGACCGATTGTGACCACGCAGGTATATGGGATGTAGACGTTGACAGGGCATCTTTTCAATTAAATTTTAAACTTACTGAAGAAAAAATCCTCAATACTTTTCACAAAAAGATAGTCCCCTTCAAAAGAGATAAATGGTTTGTACCAAAATTTATTGAATACCAATATGGCGAACTTAGTGAAAACATTAGACCACACGCTTCTGTAATTAAAATTTTAAGTAAATATGAGCTGTACAAAGGGTATTCAAACCCTTTAAAAACCCTTAAAGATAAAAATAAAAATAAAAAACAAGAACAATTAAAAGAAATAGAAAAACTGCTTCCAGATTTACAAAAAAAATTTGAAAGCAGGGATGTAAAAAAAGAATTTGAGCACTGGAAAGATTACCTTGAATCTAAGGGAAAAAAGTATGTAAATTACAAGTCAGCATTTCGTAATTGGTTAAGAAATGATAATTTTAGAAAAAATGGAACGGAGGATTATAGTGGTATGTTCAAATAATGAGGCTGAAATAAGGGTTAAAGATTTATTTTTAACTTTTAACATGCCAGCAAACGTGCAATATGCTAAGAACTTAAAGTCACTTTTTATAAAATACGATAAAGAAGTATATGAAAAAGCATTAAAATTATTTATGCTAGAAATTTATCCTAAGTCTTTGCCTAATCTTGGTATGTTAAAACGCCATCTTGATAACGCTAGAAAACAATTGCAAAACCAAAAAAATATGAGTGAACTTAAAGTTCTGCAATCAAGTGGAAGTGAAAAATCTCAGTGGAGAGTTTTTATAAGAACCATATTAAACAATTGGGAAAAAATCAATAAGAACGAAATTACATTAAATGATTATAATAAAAATATGGCAAAATATTTTGAAGAACAAAAAGACTACGAAGGCAGGGATCAACACCTAAAACTAATAAGGAGTAAGTAATGGAAAAAAATTATATCAATGGGCTGATTATAAAAGAAAAAGTATTTGATAATGGCGGAAAACTTTTAAAAGTTTCAGCAAAAATAAACGATTTGATCAAAGAACTTGAAGAACTAAAATTTAAAAGTGGTAGTGATTGGGCAAATTTAATTATAGCTAGAAGAAAAGAACCATCTGAAAAAGGTGTGACGCATTATGTGTATGAAGATCAATGGAAACCTGAAAAAGATTTTAATGAAACCAATGATCCGCAATACGACGCACCACAAAAGAATGATGACTTGCCTTTTTAATGGGTGAGCAAGAAGCACTTTTTGATTTAACACCTGATGAAAATGAAGGTGTTATTGAAGAAACTGAAATAGAATATTTGTTGTTGGCTTTTGCCGATAAGAAGAAAAAAGAAATGATAATAATGATGGAAGACATATTAAGAAAAACAGATTATGAAGTTTATCCTGATTTACTATTTAAACTTGTTGAGGAAAAATTTGAAGAAATTAATAGCTGAATACCACCTTACAGAAAAAGAAACTAAAGACCTTGAGGGTACATTTATTGATTCAAGCCATTATGACCAAATAGTTGATTTTGATTGTGACGTATATACTGCAGACAATAGACCTTTATTGTTTTTTAGAAAAAATTATATCCCTGAAAAAATATTATACGATGCTTATAAATCTATGGAAAAAGCAGCAACCCCTTCGTCAAACCGAGGTGCTGCTAGTGGTGGGGAAAGAAAAAAGAGAATGTTAAAAGACGGCACTGTATCAAAAGTCACTGAAACATTTATTCCCGGAACATATGAAAAACTAGAAGTCAATAGTGGTATTGCTGGTTATTTCGACAGATCAGCACATTACGATTTTTGTAGAACTACAGCTTTTAATAAAAATAATTTAGATAAATTTGAACAAGCAATCCCTCTTATTGAGTTTGTAGATAAAGCGTTTGAAGAATTAATTCCTGAAAGATATAATAAACAAAAAGGGATGGCAAAAGCTACTCACCCAAACTTTAGGATTAAAGATACAGCATTTACAACTATAACTATAAATAAAGATTATAGAACTGCAGTGCATACTGATGCAGGTGATTATGCCCAGGGGTTTGGTAATTTAATTGCTTATTGTAAAGATATAGAACCAGCTTTATTTGTTTTGCCGAGGTATCGTATAGCAGTTGATTTAAGAACCAACGACCTTTTATTAGCAGACGTACACCAACACCATGGAAATACTGAAATAATAAAGAAAACTAAAGGTGCTGTAAGATTATCTTTCGTAATGTATTATCGTGAGAATATGTGGAAATGTGGAAGCCCTGGCGAAGAACTTAAAAGACACCAATTAAATCAACGTAGAGTTGCACAAGAATTTGCAGGAATCAAATAAAGAACTTAAGATTGGAAGTTTTGTGATACCAAAAATACCAGGTGTTATGTTTAAAAATGATCCTTGTTATGTGGTTACTAAAATAAACAATGAAGAAATTACGATTGAACAAAATGTTGGTTGCTATACGCATCAATTAAAATTACAAAAAGAAAAAATAAGGATTCTATAGAATGAAAATATTTATTTTTACATACGACAGGTTTGATAGCATTTCAACTTCTGAGTATTTTAAAGATTACGAGCATACGATTTTGTGTCACGATGAAAAAAGTAAAGGTAAGTATTTAGAACATAAAAAAATTCATGGTGATATTTTAGCGACAAATGAACCAAAAGGTCTCGCCAACAATAGAAACTTTGCATTAAATATGATGGAAAGAGGCGAATGGGCATTGTTCTTCGTAGATGACCTTATAAGCGTTAATGAATACAATTATTATGATGAAGCTGATTACCAAGATATTCCAGACCATATCGACCCGAATAAATCTTTTAATAAAAAAATTGATAGTAAGCAATTTATAGCAAGGTGTGAACAAGAAATAGAAAAGTGCGATAAAAGTGGGGCATTTTTAAGTGGGTTTGCATCAAATGAAAATGGCTTTTTTCTAAAAAAGAAATACAAGTACAAAAACCATGTTGACGGAAGGGCTTGGTTGGTGAAAAAAGATGTCCTTACTTTTGACACGAATACGCAATTAATTGATGATTACAGTTTCACAGCAATGAATTTAGATTATTACGGAAAAGTAAACGTGAACCAATGGATCATACCAAAGTGCAAAAGATACACAAAAGGTGGATATGGTTCTGTAAGAGAAAGGTTACAACAAAAAATGGAAGAATGTGCGTACTTGGTAAATAAATACCCCAACATAGTTCATTATTCAAATAAAAAAAATCAAGAAGAATATAGCCATGTTGTTATTAGGTATAAAAAAATAGCAAACCAAACGTCTATGTTTTAATGCCTAAAAAGAAATATATTAAAAGTTCTTTTCCAAGAAAAGGGGTAGATTGGAAAAAAATTAAAAGAGAAAAAGAAAAAAAGAAAGTTTTAACATATGCAAGATCCAAGCCACTTACCTTGCCCAATGTGCGGAAAGCCTGATAAAACCAAAGAAGATATTATAAATGAAGAAGTTGATCAGGCTATAAATAATCTTAAATTTTTAAATTTAGGGTTTTCTTTATCATACTACATGACAGACCTTGAAAGAAAAGTCTATTTTTTTTATCAGATTAGAAAAAACAGTTTTAAAGAGATAGCAAAAATCCTCTCTAAAAAAGAAGGAACGCTGAGACAAGCATGGAATCGCTGTAAGTCGCGTGGTGATAAGGTTTTAGAAGATTCCGTAGATGCTAAAGTTACTATTCCTCCTTATATATAGAGGGGCATTTATGCCTTACTCGTGATTAAATAATGAAAATAAGCACGAAAGACAGAAAAAATAATGCCTTTGCATGATGTAAAATGCCTCAGATGTGATCACATCCAAGAGGTTTTTTATTTTGTTAATGAAAAACCTAGTGTAATGAAGTGCGAAAAATGCAAAAGTGAGGAAACAAAATACCTGGTTGGTAAACCGACTATCAAGTTTGGTGGAGATATTTGGGAAAAGCAGATGGAGCAAGAAGCAAATGATAATGGTTGGTAATAGCTAACAGAGAAAAAATAAAATAGGAGATAATATGGTATATTATAAAAGAAAAGATGGTTCAGTTTTTGGTAAAGCGAACCCAACTAAAGAGCAAATGCAAGCATATAAAAAAGATGGTTGCGTAATTTGTGATGAGTCCGGCAAGTCTATCAAAAATAAATCAACTAAAAAAGATAAATAATTGCCATCATTTAATCCACCTAAATCTGTACAATCAGCAGCCAAGCGTTCTTTAGAAATGCGTAGAAGTTTGCCTAAAAGCAGAAAGGGTGGCACTGCCGTAGGAGTCGCAAGAGCAGGGCAACTTGCTGGGGGCAGATCCGTTAGCCTTGACACTATTAAAAGAATGGTAAGTTTTTTTGCAAGACACGAAGTTGATAAAAAAGCAACTGGTTTTAGGAGGGGCGAAAAAGGTTATCCCTCAAGGGGAAAAGTTGCTTGGGAGTTATGGGGTGGCGACGCTGGTAGAACCTGGGCTAATTCAATATGGAAAAGAGAACGTGCCAAAAAAGAAAAGTAAAATACCCAAAAGTTATTTGAGTGGGGTAAGAGGTAAGAAAAGAAAAGATTTAGAAGGTGTTTTGAGGAAAATAAGCACTTTATACAAAGCAGGAAAAAAAGTTCCTAAAAGTTTACTAGATAAAAGAATAAAACTTGGCAGTAAAAAGAAAACCACTAAATAAAGCAACTGTAAAAACGCTTAGAGAAAAATCAAAAAAATCTAAGAATTTTACATATTCAGACTTAGTTGCTGTTTATCGTAGAGGGCAGGGTGCTTATTTAAGTTCGGGTTCAAGGCCTGGTGTTTCAATGGCAGCTTGGAGTATGGCAAGGGTAAATTCTTTTATTGGAGGCTCAAGGAAACATGATACTGATATTAGAAAAAAAGCAATGAAAAGGAAAAGATAATGCCAAAAGGAAAAGGAACATACGGATCAAAAGTAGGTCGCCCAAAGAAAAAGAAAATGGGTAAGAAGAAAAAGAAAAAGTAATTGTTTGAGGTTTGTCCAATTAAAAAAAGAATATGCGGATTTTGTGGTTACGATAGTAAGAAAGAATTAAGGTGTGGATTTGCTGCTCCTGAAAATAGGATTCTACATATGGGGAAATGCCCATTAGATGCAAAAAAACGCAAAAGGAGATAGGAAAGTCGCTTTGAATTGCGAATTAGTAGGGATTAAAAACCTTAAGATGACTCACAATTGGCGTATTGAATTTGATGTGTATGAAATTGATAATGATAAAGTCAAACAATTAATGGACATAATAGATAAGCCAGTTGTAATTGGTATTATTGAAAACGGATAAACAGGAACGATACAGGAACAATGCCATTTGAAAAAGGTAAAAGCGGAAACCCTCAAACCCAATGGAAAAAAGGGCAATCAGGTAACCCAAACGGCAGACGTAATGCTGCTAAAGATATTCTAAATGAATTATTAGATACTGAAATTGAAGATAGAAGCCAAAAAGAAAGGCTTTTATCTAAACTAATTCAAATGGGTATGAGAGGGGATTTAGGTGCTATAAGAGAAGTCCTAGATAGAACTGAAGGTAAAAGCAAAGAGCATATTATAACAGAAGAATTTAAACCATTAAGAGTTTTAGAATTTGGTGATGACATACTTGATGAGAAATAAAGGGTTTATAAACTCTTTATAAAGAGTTATATATAAATATAAATAAAAAGATAAATATAAATGAATGGACATTTACTTAACAAAAGAAAGAAAAGAGATACTAAGTCACCCAGCCAGGTTCAAAGTAATTACGGCAGGGCGAAGGTTCGGCAAGTCAGTCCTAGGACTAGCGTTTCTTCTGAAGGGGCAAATGTTGCAGGGAGAGAATCGTTGGTACATATCACCGACTTACAGGCAAGGCAAGATAACAGTTTGGCCAACACTAAAGCAAATTATGAGGAGAAGGGGCTGGAAGATAAACGAAACAGAGCTCAGTTGTACTCAATCAGGTGTTACGATTGCGATTAAAGGTTCAGATTCAAGCGACAGCCTTAGAGGTGCAGAATTGAGCAGGTGCGTTTTAGATGAATATGCTTATCAAAAGCCAGGGGTGTTTGAAGAAGTTATCTATCCGATGCTTACAACCACGCAAGGAAAAGCACTGTTGATTGGCACCCCTGACGGATTTAGTAATAATAACTTCTATGACTACTTTATAAGGGGGCAAGGTAAAGATAAAGATTGGAAGTCTTGGCAGTATAAAACTGTTGATGGTGGTTTTGTTAGTGAAGAAGAATTAGAACTTGCTAAGTCAAACCTTGATGAGAAAGCATATCGCCAAGAGTTCATGGCAAGTTTTGAAACAGCTGCTAATAGAGCAGCATGGGCTTTTGATAGGGAAGATAACGTAAAAGTTGCTGATGAGTTAAGCACATACAAAGTAATTGGTATTGATTTTAATGTTGATTATATGAGTGCTGTATTAGCATGTGTGTATGGTGACGGGACTATACATTATTACGATGAGATAAGACAGCAAAATTCTAACACTGAAATGTTATGCAGAGAAATGAAAGAAAAGTGGACGGGTGTTAAAGAAATATATCCAGACCCTGCGGGAAGTGCTAGGAGTACTACAAGCCATCGTTCAGATCATCAGATTATAAAAGATAATGGTTATGTAGTATATGCAAAAAAGAACCACCCTTCTCACAGAGATAGATTAAATGCCCTCAATAGAAAGTTAAAGGATGCGACTGGTCAAGTAAGAATGACTGTTGATCCTAAATGTAAATATTTAATAAAAGATTTAGAGCAAGTTCAGAGAGATCGTAATGGTGGCATCGACAAAAGCAATATTGATTTAACGCATAGTCTTGATGCAGCAACTTATTTGATCGAATATAAATGGCCAATAGTTCAACGAATAGCAACGTCAATTCAATGGTGAAAGAACTATGATAGTAAATAATAAAGATTTAGTAAGAAGTAAGTTAAAAGAATTTTTATCTGATATAACTAAAGATAGTGTTGAGGATCGTTATAGATTCTTATCTTATTACGAAGGTATGGCTCATCAAATGGAGAATGATTTAACAAAGTATTTTCCAATAAAGAGTTTAGAAGTGCCACTTATTGTACAAAACATTACTTCTAAATTAATTAACGCAAGAGCAATCGCCTATAAGAACACCCCAACTAGAACCAACGAAGCGTATCTAGAAAACGTATTAAACCTTGACCAATCAATGCTTACTGCTGAAAGGCTTACTTATTTATTAGGTTCGCATTTAATTAAAAGCAGGTACAACGAAAAAACAAAAAAAATTGAATATGACCAGATAATAGAGTTTGAACCATTGTTTGAACCTAGAAGCAGAACCCCTTTTGGTTATTTATATCCTATTTATAATCATGGGCAAACTAGAGATGATAAAGTTGTATATGCTTACTGGTCTGAAACAGAGCATTTCTTGGTAGATCAAAATGGAAATATTGAATCAGTAAATGAAGAAAATGTAAACCCATATGGGGTTTTGCCTTTTACGATTTGCCATCGCCACCCATATACAACAGACTTTATGCGTAATGGTGCAACCGATATTGTTAATGCAAATTTAATGATAAATTTATTAATGACAGAACTTGGTTTGGCTATGAGATTACAAGCTCTAGGCCAACCAGTAATATCTGGAGTAGACCAGATGAATCAAGTTGCTTTAGGTGTTGATAAACCAATGATACTCCCAGAAGGAGCTTCATTTAACTTTGTTTCTCCAGGTGGGAATTTATCTCAATACATAGACTCTATACGTTTTTATGTTGATTCAGTAGCTTACAATAATAATTTAAAAGTGAAGTGGTCAGTTGGACGTGAATCTTTTGTAAGTGGAGAAGCACTTAAAATGGCGGAAATAGATTTAACTGAAGCAGTTATGGGTGATTACCAAATGATTTGGCGTGACGCTGAAAACAAAAGATTTAAAACTGATAGAAGAATATTAGAAGTACATGGTATAAATATACCAGATGAGTTTAGTGTTGATTTCTCAGAACCTAGATTCCCATTAACTGCAAAAGAAGAAAGAGAACAATGGACTTGGGAATGGGGTAATGATTTATCTAAACCAAAAGATTGGTTGAGGAAATACAACCCAGATTTAACTGAAGATGAAATAGATGAAATGGTATCTGATATGATGCCAGAAGCTGAAGCACCAGCACCAACATTAAAAGATATATTAGGTAGTTGATGGCTTATAGTTCAGATAGATTTGCAAATAAATACGAAGCAGCTTTAAACAGGATAGCATCTTTGTACAGCAGTTCTATTTCATCTGGTGCAAATACAAATGATATATTGGTTGCTATCGGGAATATTGACTTTAAAGATTTATTTGAGAACCAACTTGGTTTCAATACAGAACTTGAAAACGTAGCTAACTCATATTTAGATGCGTTAAGAAATATGGATGGCTTTGCTGACGTAGATGAAACAATATTGAGGTCTTTAGTTCAAAGTGATTTAAATATATATCGTTCAAAATTCAATGATACTTATGTACATATGAAAAGTTTGTTCACTGAATCAGTAATAAATGGATTGCCTAGAGAAGTTTTTGTTGATCAATTAACCAAAGGGCAGTTCGGTATTTTATCTAAATTCCAAGCTGAATCACTTTATACTGATTCGCTTCAAAAGTTTAATAGAAGCGTAATAAAGCAAATGGCTAAAAACGCACCTGCTGATTTATTATATGTATTTAATGGACCGATTGATACTAGAACTTCTAATACTTGTATGCAAATATTAGCAGCTGGACCGATGACATTATCTCAAATAGAAAATAGATTTCCAGGTACATTTGAAAATGGTGGGCACTTTAATTGTAGGCATCAGTTCAGAAGGTTCACACAAAGAGGAATGTATAAACAAAATAAAATTGAAAAGGTATTTGAAAAAAGAAACCTTACGCAAAGGACAAGTTTGTAATGTCAAGGGTTAATCCAATAAATAAAATTACAGATATTAAATTGAAAACTTTTAATGATATAGCAGATGATGCTGCTAACACCATTAGAGAAATGGCTAGAAAAAAACCTGGCCTAGTTAGAGGCAAAAAATATTCTTCTAAATATGCAGATTTTAAAAAACAAGCAAGTAAATTCTCAAACAACACTAGCTTTATTGACCTTACATTGAGTGGCTCTACATTAGAAAGCTATATGAGGAGAAAAGAAGTTAGGAATAATTTAGTAACAGTTGGATTTACAAGCAGAGAAGCAGCCAATGTAGCAAGTAGTTGGGAGAAAAAAGGATATAACTTATTCCAACCCAAAGTTATTAAGCACATTAAAAAAACTATACAGCAAGTAATTGGCAAAGAATTAAAAACAAATTTCAGTCGCGCAAGTGGCCGATTTACAATAAACCTATAACTCACTAAAGAGGATACAAATGTCAGAACAAGAAGTCAAAGCTCAAGACGTAAAAGAAGAGCCAGTCGTTAATCAAGACGTAAAAGAAGATTCCGTAAGCAGCACCGAAAAAGCTGAAGATTATAGTGTTCCAGGAAAGCGTTTTAGAGAACTTAATGAAGCAAAGAAAAGCCTTGAAAATGAATTGATGACACTAAGGGGTGAACTCAAGGAAAAAGAAGTTGCTGAAGCTGAAGAGAAAGAAGATTGGAGGAATCTCTACGAAGAAACTAAGTCTGAAAGAGATAAATTCCAAGCTGATGCTAATAAGTTTCAAGCGATTGAACAATCAAGGAAAGAAAGATTGCTCGAGAGTTTTCCAGAGAATTTAAGGGAGAAGATGTCTGCTTTAGATTCCGATACTCTGGAACAAATGAAAACAGAATTTAATAATAAAGTTCCTCAGACTGATAATAGTGGAGGTGGAGTTTCTGGTGGCAAGGTTTTAAGTTGGAAAGACTTATCGCCTGAAGATCGGAAAAAGAACTTTGCTGATATCATGAGAAGGAAAAAATAAGGATAAAATAAAATGGCTGAAGTAACAACCACAACAGCTGCTGGGTAACATGGCAGCTTAAAATCGAGGAATGAAGCGGGAACCCTAAGTTTTAGATAAGGGAATCCGAACCGAAGGCTAATCAAAGATTAGTCAGGGGCAGAGCATAGGTACTGAAAAGATATAACGTACCCAAGAGGCCTCGACAACGAAAGTTGAAAAGATATGCCGAACTTTAGGGAAACCTAAAGAAGTAGAGGATAAAAAGCCACTACGATAACAAATGGTGTTTATCCCTGAGGTGTGGGAAGAAGCAATTCTTAACTACGCTGAAAGACAATTTAGAATTAAGAATCAAGTAACGAATGTTTCAGATGTTGCAAGTGGAGATACAGTTCATGTACCTCGTGTAAGTGAAGAAACAGCAGCTACTTTAAGTTCTGGTTCTGCTGTGTCATTTGGGGCAAATACAGATGGCGAAATACAAATCTCAATGGATACTCACATTGTTGAAGGTAAAAGAATTGGCGATCTTGTAAGAGTTCAAAGCTCATACGATCTATTCAATCTTTACTCTCGCTCAATGGGATATGCAGTAGCTAAAAAAGTAGAAGCTACACTAGCTGCACTTATGCAGACTGTAACTGCTAACGATGTAACTCTTGGAAGTGATAACACTTTCACAACTGCTAAAGTTCGTGAAGGACTTCAAAAGATGTTGGATGCTGGTGTTGATTACACTAACGGAGATACATTCTTTTACACTTCCCCAGCTGGTTATATGAGTCTAGCATCTCTTGGTGAATTTATTGACTACGAGAAGCGTGGCCCAGAAGCTGGTGGTAACGCAAATGTTACTGGAATGGTAAAGCAAATCTACGGAATGGAAGCATACGCTTCAACTGATTGGGATGATGATGGTGGTTCAGGTGATGAAACTGGAACTATCTTTACTAAAGATTCAATTCTTTATGCAGAGCAGTTCCCACTTCGTGTACAGCAAAGCTACAACTTAGAATACTTAGCAACCGAATTGGTCGTTGATCAATTAATCGGTGCAGCTCTACATCAAGCAGTTGATGCAGCAGCTTGTCAAGTTGTAAACTTCAACAATCCATAAACCTGGATAGTTGTATTAATATGGATGGTGGGGCATATTTATTTATGCCCCTCATCTAAAACCTTTTAAAAAGTAGGAAATACTATGGCAACAGATTTAACCAACGTAGCTGTATCAACTGGATTTACTCAGCTACTACATATTGACGGAGGAAT
>VTLG01013750.1_pt1 | contig 11432 bp, 3 predicted proteins | sample 4694571 | NCBI WGS metagenome assembly VTLG01 (sample SAMN12604809, study PRJNA352737) | marine metagenome | biome: ENVO:00000447; feature: ENVO:00000209|ENVO:00000569|ENVO:01000036; material: ENVO:00002151; isolation source: viral sequences binned using virsorter ... | reverse complement strand
AGTAATACTCTTGCTGTACGGTTTAATCCAGTATCTTACCCAACCCAACGGTTTGTATTAAGAGGTATAAAGTTATTTGATCGTGTTAAAAACACTTATGATTTAAGAGGAAGTTTAGGTGTAGCTTTAACTGGTAGTACTACTGATTTAGTTGCTGAAATTATAGAAGAATTAGATTGGGATGATCTACCTGAAACAGGTAAACGTTATATCATGATTAGAGCTGGAAGGATATTTTCTAATAGAGCTATTACTTCAACAAGCATAGAAGCTTATACTCAAGAAGATGAGGAAAATGCAAAACAGATCTTAAAACGTACTGAAGATATGGCACAGAATTATAACTTTATTGCTGGTCCTGACGATTTATACGATGGTCGTGTAAGAACTACTTTTGGTCCTGATATTCTTAACCGCTAATGTCTAAAGAACTTTTTAGTCAGATTATTGGTCCACTAAATAAAGGAGTGAACCAACAGGCAGATAGCTTTGTTTTACCAGGCTTTGCTAATACTCTTGAGAATGCTAACTGTGATCTTGTAGAGGGTCTTAAGAAAAGACTTGGATCAGTTCCAGTAAAAAGGATTGATACTCTTACTAAGAATGCAGGAGGTAATACTTTAGTAGGTACGATTAAATGGGACGAAGCTTGGGTTTATGTTTACAACAGGAGTACTGATGAAAGGTTCATACTTATTATTGCTGATGACAGCAGGACTGTTACTAAAACTGTTACTACTGTCAATAACTCTGCAGTGGTTACTATAACTTCAGGCGGTGTAACTGATTTATTTGTTGGATCTGTAGTAAGTGGTACTAACATTCCTAGTGGATCAAAGATTGTTGAGATTGGTGCAACTACCTTTACTCTGGATAAAAATGCAACCGCAGCAGGTTCTGGTATTACTGCCACTATTGAATCTAACTACACCTTTGCTGCAGGGGTATCCAATGTAGAACCTATTAGTGGAACCCTGCCTGAAGTGGTTCCTGTAGAACAGACTTTTGCAAATGTAACTAACACTAATCTTGAATACCTTAGAGGATCAGGTAGAGCTAGAGATAGGTTCAGAGCAACATCATTTCAAGATTATGTTTTTATAACTAATGTTCAAAAGAAGACTGGTTATGATAGTACAGAAGTTTTAACAAGATATAATATTGGGTCTATAAGTAATACCTACCAACCTATAAAAGCTCAGGTATGGGTAAAGCTAGTTGATTACAACACTAAGTATTCAGTTGATATAGAACTCGATGATGGAGATAGGATACGTGGTCATTATATGACTCCAAGTCTTACTGATGCTGCTGGAAACTCGAACATAGTTAGTTCTGCCACTATTGCAGAAAAACTTGTTACTAATACAGATACTGTTACAGGTACAACAACCAGCGGAAATTCCACTATTACAAGTGTTAGCACTACTGCCGCTACTGGTGATATATGGAAAATACATGGAGAAGAACTTGTCACTGGTACAGGTATACCATCTAATACTTTTGTAGGTACCGTTGATACATCGGCTGGTACATTTACTCTTGTCAATGAATCAGGTGCAGCAGTAAACGCAACAGCTAACGGTGCTCAAACATTAACCATTAAACACGGTATTGATGATGTAGATATACATAACAAATTAACTTTCACTATTCAAGATTCTCAAATATTAATTGGATGTGCTAGTGCTTCTAGATATATCAAAAGCTTTGTAGCTTCTGACGCTAGAGGTAATAGTTTAATGTCTGGTTTCTCCAGTCAGGTTACTTCTATTGTCGATCTTCCTACTACATCTTGGGAAGGTTACACGATACTTGTAGCTCCAGATGGTACAGCAGATAAAAGTTCTTATTATTTGAAGTTTAATGCTGAGAATACTTCTGTTGATGGTACCTACGGTAGAGGTACTTGGGAAGAGTCAGGAGGCTGGGGAGCTAGAGGAAAGTTAGATGACAACACTATGCCTCACTCTTTTGTTTATTACAGAAACGATAGTGGGTTAGTAAGATTTACATTTCAACCATTTAGTGGCAGTAACTATACAGATGGTTCTACTACCATTGCTATACCTGGATGGGTTGAAAGATTAGCAGGTGATGAAAATGAACAGGAAGGTCCATCTTTTGTAGGATTTACTATTAACGATATTGTGTTCTTTAAAAACCGTTTAGGGTTTATTAGCGGAGAGAACGTAATACTTAGTGAAGCTGGTTCTTACTATAACTTCTGGCAGCAATCAGCTCTACAAGTTATAGATAACGATCCTATAGATTTAACCGCTGTTAGTAACGACGTTGCTGTACTTAACTATGCTTTACAGCAACAGGATGAATTAGTTCTATTTTCTAATGAAAACCAGTTCAGACTTTACTCAGGAGACAACGTAACCTTTAGCCCTGAAACAGCCTCTGTAGGTAGGATTAGTTCCATCACTATGGAGTCAAAGGTTAAACCTCAACAGGTGGGACCTCAAGTAATCTTCCCAGTTAGAGAGGGTGATTTCACTGGGATGCATACCTTCATCACAACAGACAGAACAGTAGGAATTAACCTTGGTCAAACTGCTGTTATTACAGAGACAATACCTAAATACATTCCCAAGAATATAGATTCCTTAGCTGTTAGTAGAACTGATCAGTATCTAGTAGCCCTTAGTGGTGATGATCCTGATGCTTTATATGTATATCAATTCTTTTGGGAAGCTACTGGTGGTTCACTAACTAACAGACAGAATGCTTGGTCTAAATGGACATTCCCTAACAAGTCCATACACTGGTGTGACTTTGTTGAGGGTACCTTGTTTACACTGAATAAGTACACGGAGGATGGCACTGTTAAGTATTATCTCGAAGGTATTAATGCTTCTAGACCTCCTCAAGATGAGAAGGATTTGTTCTTATTAGATAGAACTTTATCTAGTTCTATTACTACAGACTTAGGAGCTGTGACATTTACTTATAGCGGTCTTACTAACAAAACAACAGTCAATCTCCCTTACTACACTGTTAACCCTAGTCAGTTTGTCATCATCAAAGTTGATAAAACAGATGTTAACGAGGCTGCGAAACGCTGGATTGTGGCTCAATCTGTTCCTGCGGGGGTTAATAGTTTTGTATGCGATAGCTTGGGAGATTTTAGTGGTGCAAACGTTTCTTGGGTCTTTGGGGAAAAAGTTACGTTCAAGTTTACTCCGCCTCAGCTCATGCCCTATTCAAAGACTGCGACAGATAACACTTTTATTGGTAATCGTACTGGTCGCCTTCAGTTACGATATGTGGATGTTTACTACAATGATGCACGATACTTCACCATTGACGTAACTCCTGATTTTAGAGATAAGAAAACTTACCAATTTGATAGGAGAGATCCTCTCAACGCAAACATAATATTAAACCAAGCGTCTGACTTTGATGAAAGTAAATTTAGAGCTTATATCCAAAGTAAGAATGACCAAGTTAAAGTAGAAGTAGTAAACGACAGCATTGATCAAGCCAAGTTCGTTGCTTTAGAGTGGACGGGCTTGTACTTTGACGTAGCGAGGAAGTACGGTTAATGGCACAAGGAACCTGGAGGGTTGACCCCGCACAAAATAGAGCCTTACAGCTTGAATCTGGTGTAAACGCCAAATTATTAAAAGGTGCTCCAAATATAGCTAACAAGAACAAGTTCATGTCTCCTGGCATGACTGTTGCTCTTGATGCTGGATTTAGTGTTGCAGCTATGTACTTTGACCACCAGTTTCAGAAGTATGAAACTCAACGTCAAAACGCTGTAGCAGAACAGCAGTACTACAGAGCAAAGCTTAATAAAGAGAAAGAGAACTACCGTAACTATGAAGTAGATCTAAGAAACTGGTATAGAGATACAGACTGGGTAGAACAGCGTAGACAATATGAACAGAAACGTAAAGAGCTTCAAGCTGGGTATAAAGGGGAAGTAACTATTGCAGCTACTCAAAACTTTGAAAGAATGATTGCCAATATTGAAGGTAGGTTCTATGAAGAAGAGGCTAGAGATATTGTCCAGATGGATTCTATTAGAACTGAATTAATATCTCAAGCAGTTAAAAAGGTAGCTTCAGGTCAAGCTGGTAGAACAGTTAAAGCCTTAGGTAATCAGTTTGAGCAACAATGGTTAGCTAACCTTAGTAATCGTACTATTACTCGCAGGTTTAGGATACAGGATAAGGAGAATCAAAAGGTAGCTGCAGACACAGCTAGACAGAACACAGTTAACGCTGTTCAATTCTATACACCAACACCTCTTGCAGACACTGTGAAACCTATGATGCCTCTACCTGTTGAAGGTGTTGCACCTACTCCAGCAATTCAACCTGGAGGTTTAGGAATTAAGATAGCTCAACAGGGTCTAAAATCCTATCAAAAATACATTGATGCACAGCCTTCTTATGAAGGTGGTGATGCTCCAAAACGTCAAACAGTTTCACTCGACACATGACAAGTAGCGGCGGTAGAAACCAGTTCCAAATAACTCCTAAGAGATCTCAATTTGAGAACTTAGCAGTTACTCCTGAGAAACCAACTCTCCCAGGAGCACCAGCTCAACCAAATAAAGAGCGATACCAAACTGGTGGGCAGTTATATGATAAGTCTTCCTTTCAACCAGATAGAAGATTACAAGCTGCTGTTGATGCGATAGAAGAGTTTGTAGATCCTCAGACTGGTGGTTGGACTAAATCTCAAGAGATGCTTCTTCAACATTGGAGAACAGAATCTCAAAAGATAGCAGATTCAGTAAGAAAGGCAGATTCTTGGTTGGAGTCTGTTGATGCTGCTACTAAAAATGCACAGTCAAATGCTGAAATAACTAAGCTTTTAGAAAAGAAGAAAGAAATTGAATTAGCTAGAGAGAATAGGTTAAACGATAATACAAACGCTTTTTACTACTGGGATGCTGTTGCTTATGATGCAGGTAGAGATGCTGCAATTACTTTAAGAGATATAGGTGTTAAAGATTTAACTCATATAGCTTCTTTACCTGAAACTGAGAGAGGTTTATATATTCAAAGACTTGCAGCAGGAGCCCTTAAAGGAACAGAACATATACCTACAGCAGCTAAAGCAGCGAGAATAGATCCATTAATGGCCTCTGTTACTGCTGAGTTAAAAGCAGAAGCTAATAGTAAAGCTAGAGAGTTTAAAGATGATATAGATAGGCGTACCTCTACTAAAATGCTTAGAGGATCAGTTACTGAAGCTTCTAAATTAATCTTTGCTGATAAGGATGGTCCACTAGTAGTTGCCAATATAAGAACAGGAATACTTAAACAAAGAACATTCTGGATGACTGACCGTGGTTATAGCGGTAGGTATGCTACTGAACAGTTATCTTTATCAATCCAAAATGGAGATCTATTTGTAGATACAGATCAAGATTCTTGGGATGATTGGGGGCAGCCTGGAGTAGGTATAGATGCGTCTTATTTTCTTAAGGCTTTAGATGGAATGATGGTTCCTGATGGTAATGGGAATATGATAAACCTATTAGATGCTAGAGATTCAGAGAGGATAAGTATAAGAGATAGGATACAGGAGTATGGAAAAGTCCAATCAGCAAAATATACAGCTTATCTTAAAGCTGAAGAAACATCTTTATCTGCAATAACGAAAAACTTTAAACGTGGCATTATAAATGCTTCTAATGATTGGGATGCAGAAAATCCAAGGGCTTCTTACCAACAGATAGAAGCTCAAAGAAATAAGGTAAGAGCTGCTATTAAAACAGATATGGAGAGTAACGGTACTCTTAAAGACCTATTTGGTGATGGTGATATAGAGACTCTGTTAGATAAGGCTTATCCTCTTACTCTTTTAAAGACACCTCAAAATCTAGAGGAAGATATATTAGATGCAGTTAGCCTCTCTATTTATGACGATGGAGATATGGAGATTCCTCCAGATATCATGAGTATGATGACATCTCCAGACGGTAAACTTTACGACGTTTATAAGGATGTTCGTAAGATGTATAGAACAGCAAATACAGAAATTTTTAAAGCTAATAAAACTACAATAAATAATCTTACTAGGGAAAATATAACCAGTTTAAAGAATGAGTTACCTGTAATACTAAGAGATCACGATGGTTTAAGAGTTTTATATGCAGGTAATAATGATATGCAGGGTCAGGCAAAACAGTTAGTAGATTCTGCAAAAGCTAAAATATTTCCAATATTAGAACCTAAGTTTAAAGAGCTTTTAAAGAGTAAATATCAAGCAGCTTTAAAGGCTAAGAAAGACATCAATAGTGAAGCAGTTCAAAAGGAAATATATAACTCAGCTCTTAACGACCTTAAGAGTGATCCACTTCTAGGTGATATTGACTCATGGATTGTAAAAGTACCAGGAACTAACCAGTGGAAGCTTAGAAATATAGCTAGACCAGACGGTGTAGTACTCAGCTACCCTAACGGTAGGTTTGTACCAGGTCAGATAAATACACCAGGAGCTGGTGGTAATAAAGCTAATTTTAATTATAACGACAATGGTTTAAGTGCATCATTGTATTTCCAAGGTGAGTTCGTAGGACCAAATGCTAGGAAATACTTCGATGACTATACAAGAGAAACAATTCTCTTACCAGAATCTCACTTAAAAGCTTGGGCAACCGCACGTACACTACTCGCTCAAGGAAAGCCTATACCTGAGGGTCTTATTACTAACGATATGAGAGAGACTCTAACTAATTTAAGTAGTAGAGCTACTAACGGTGCAGTACAACCTTGGGAACTCTTAAAAAGATCTAATGAAGTCTTCTATGGTAATACAAAAATGTTGTCGTATGATCTTAGTGATGAAGACAATAGAAGCATTTATCAACAGCTAGGTTCCTTAACAGGTTCAGTTAGTGCTTCTAATAATGCTGAAGATTCTACAGATGTTTCAAGTGTTACAGCTAAGCCTATGACAAGGCTTATATATGGAGTAAATAACTACGGTGTAGAAGTAGCTATAACTAAAGGTAACGACCAACAGTTTGGGAATGATGTACCTACACCTGTAAATGGTGAGATCATTGAGGTTGGTAGTAATCCTATTGATGGTAATTTCGTAATCATCAGAACGAATAGTAAATCTGATTACAACGCTAAAGGTGACTTAGTTAAAATCTCTAATTTAGCTAGTACAGATGTTGAAGTAGGAGATGTGGTAGAACCAGGAGAACAGATAGGTTTACAAGGAGATGATACAGACCTTGACAGTGGAGAAAGATCTTCTACTGGTCAAATAGTTTCTCCAGGGCATATAACTGTTCAAATATTCCAAGGTGATACTGGAGAAGTAGGTACTGATACTCAATACAGTCAGGCCTATAATACCTCTTTTGTTAATGGTATGTTTCTACCTCTCTATACAGATACAGAGGCTACCTCTAACGAAATCCCAGCAGTACCTATAAATAAAGGTAAAGGTTGGGCTCCAGATGATATTGATGTAGGTGGTCCAAACCTATTATCTGAGACATCTAAGAGTCCAATAATATGGAGAAAAGATGATGGTTCTTGGAACCTAACTGGTAAGCCTAAGACCTTAAATAAATTAAGACAGATAGCTGAACTTGAAGCAATATCAACTATGAGAAGTCAACTGTCTTTAGATCCAAAAGCTGGCACTTATCAAACTTTAGGTGGTTTAAATAACTTTATATTCTTCTCACGTTTAAGTAGAAAACAACGTTCAGAGTATTTCACTCTTAGAAACCAGTATCTTGGAGAATTACGTGCCGTTGAAGAAGCTAGACATAAGAAATAGGATGAAAAGAGTAAGATACTATTATAACGAGTAAAATTAAATGCCATACGTCCCTCAGGTTGATGGACCCCCTATTTGGGTCGAAGACGAAGATGAAGCTAATCAACGCTATGGAGCTGAGTTTGGTGTAGAAACACCTGAACAGGATTTCACTGGTATAGCTGATACAGAAGCTGAAGAAAAGCAGAAAGGTGGTCATTGGTATAACCCTGTAGATGCTGTAAGAGGTATAACTACTGGTGTAACTCAAATTCCTGGTGAACTCTACGCTACTGGACAGCAGATAGGTTTAAGAGGAATGCAGGAAGGTGGACTCTTATGGGGTCTAGCTACTTTAGGTAAGGATGAGCAAGAGAAAGAAGCTATAGCTAAAGAGGCTAAATTCCAGCTAGATGCCCTTGAAAAGCTTGGTGTTAGACCTGATGGTTCTAACTATGGACTTCCCAGTGAGTTTGGAATATTAAGTAATAACAACGAAACTAGAAAGAAATGGTTAGAGCCTAGATCGGGTTTTTGGAAAGTAGGTGCTGATATTACTTCTGTTGTTACTTCATCCATAGTTACTGGACCAGCTAAAGGTTTAAGCCTTCTTAAAGGTACTTCTAAACTTCCATCTGCTTATAGGATTGCTGGGTCTATAGGTTTAGGATCTAAATCTTCAGGTGCTAAAAAGGTTCTTAGAGGTGCTGTAATATTAACGATCAAGGATCTCCTACCTAACGCTGTAGAAGATTTTGTTTACTTCAAACCAGAAGCTAATAAAGAAGTAGCAGGTGCTTTATCAGCTATAAAGGATCTACCAGATGATCAGAAACGTTTAGCAATACAAGCTTTATTAGCTGAAACAGACTCTGAGTTTAGCTACTCAATGAAGCAGCTAGAGGAAGTAGTTGGTGGTGCTATAGCTGTAACTGTATTAGGTGGTGTATTCCGTGCAGGTAGGAAGCTCTTAAAAAGAAGTAAGGCTGAAATTAAAACAACAACCCCTGATGGTAAGCCTAAGAGTGCAGAGGATATCCAGAAACAATCTGATGAGATTCTAGATGAGGTATTAGACGAAGAGATTCCAGGTATTGAGAAGTCTCTAGAAGATGATCAGTGGGGTAAAGCTGAAACTGCTAGTAATCAAGAACTAGGTAAACTCAACCGTCAGTTTGCTTCTCAGACTGATGAATTTACTAGAGAGTTCTCTGCAGGTCTTCATAGTTTCTCAGAAGTCTATCTAAACAAATCTAAGGGTTCTCCTCTTGTTTCAGATGCTGGGAAGATTGAAGATTTAACAAAGAGAGTTGGTGATTTAAGATGGCTTGACCAGCAGATTAAAGAACTCGACTTTATAGTTGGTAGAAGGGTTGCTAAAGGTGATAAGAATTTTAAGTTAACTCCTGAGTTATCACAGCAATTAAGACAAGAATATCAAGCAAAGTTAGATGATTTTGATGCTCAAATTGAAGCTAACCCTATTCAATATGTAACAGGTAAACGAGGTTATAAAACTAAGAAGCGTGTACCTAAGTCTGGTTGGCAGAGTAATGCTCAAAATATGCGTAGATATAACGAAGCTAAACAAGTAATAAAGGGTTTAGATGACTGGGATAAGTTAAACTCTGAATTTGGTGTCAGTCAAACTGGTATAAGAGAAGCTTCTTTAGGAGAGGCTAGAAAGAACTTAACAGATGAAGTTGAAAGAGGTAACCGTGGTCTTAGGACTATTCTTGAAGCTTTTAAAGAAAAGCTGAATGGATTAGATACTACAGCTAGAAACCTTATAGATACTAAGAATTATCAGAGAAGATTATTTGAACAATTAGGAAGACTTGAAGATGTAGGAGATCTAGTTCCTAAAGGTACTTCTTGGGATAACTACACAGAGCTTAGAGAGATAATAGATGAAGGTCTTAAAAAGGATAACTGGACTATTGATGAGGTTGTAGACCTTGTTAAACGGGTTGATTCACTTCATGACAACTCAATTAAAGCTGGTGGTTTAGCACCTTCTACTAGTCAAGCTGCAAAGGTTTCAAACCAATTACAACAAGAGGCTACTGAAAAGACTCAAAAGAAAGCTACTGAAGAGGTTACTCAAGAACTAGCTGAACCAGTTAAAGAAGTAGTTGAAATAGCTCAGGAAGCACCTGAAAAGACTATTCAACAGATTCTAGAAGAACAACCAGTAAGAAAAGCTCCAGATGTTCCTAAACCTTTACAACCTAGAACTAATAAAGCTGGAGAGTTAGAAGTTATAGCTGATGGTGTACCAACACCTGTTGATAATAAGACTTTTCTTTCAAAGCTTATTAGGATGGCTCCTAAGCAGCAGCAAGCCAAGATAGCTTTTGACAGGCTTAAGGAAGCTGTAGCAAAGGTAGAAGCAGGTTTAAATATACCTCTAGAAGAAAGAACAGCTCTTAATACTGTTGGAGACCTTATTAATCTTTTAAACCTAGCCAGAGTTGCTACTGAAGAAACAGTTCAAAAGGCTATAAGAGATTTAGATACAACAATAACCTTCTTAGCTGATGCTAGACCTGTACTAGAAGCTGGTGCTCAGAAAGCCGATAAAGCTGGTAGAAAACTAGCTGGAGAAGTAGTTGAGAAAGCTAAAGCACTACCAGGAGAGATACAAAAAGCTACTGAAAGTTTAGAAGATAGGCTTCTAAAAGGTTTTGAAGATGATATGAGGAGGTTATCTCCTGAAGACGCTGAAGCGGAGTTAGGACCACTACCTGGAAGAGTTAAAGCAATTGAAAATGTAGCTAGAGATCTATCTAAAACTTATGAGGTTACTTATGAAGAAGCACTAGAAAATATATACACCAATCCCAAGATGGGTTTTGGTGAGTATGTAGATACTTTAAAAGAAAGACCTAAAGGTGATGGTGGCTACCGCATGGGTGGTGATGATATAGACCCTGAAGACCCTTGGGGAGGCCTACCAGCGGATGATCCTGTCCGTACACAGTTTGATGATCCAGACGATATTATTCCAAATAAAACTACTGAGATTAGTAACGAGATACCTACTACTAAAGACGGTAAGGTAGACAACTCTACTATTAATAGAACTAGAGCAGCTAAAGCCGTTCAAGGTGTAGATGAGGACAGTATTCCTGTACCTGAACTCACTAGGAATTTAAACAAAGATAATAAGTTCCTACAGAAGATAAAGAGTGATGATGACGCTGAAATGTTAGGTATCATCCTAGCTGACGGTGTTCAAGAGATGACTGAGTTAGCAGCTAGAGGTTTGAATGTTGATGAATTTGGAAAATTTACTTGGTTTAATACAGATACTCTTAAATATACGGCTGATTTAGATACAGGTAAGGTTGCTAAAATAGCCGTCGATATATTAGGAGAAAGAGGATTTAAAATAAGCCGTCATACAATAATGGCTGCTACTGGCTTATTAAAGAAGGCTGCAGATAATCCTGATATAATCGACGATCTTGTACTTGCAGGTGATAAATATGCTGAACAAGTTAAAGCTGGTTTACCTTGGATTGTTGTTACTACTTCATTAATAGAACATAATTCCAAAGCTCTTTTGAAGACTTCAAAAATGCTTCAAGATGCTAGGAAGGGTTTACCTGCAGAAGGTGGTTATACAGATCCAGTATTACTTAAGAACTTTAGAGACTCATTTGCATCTTTACTTT
>VTLG01011989.1_pt1 | contig 11432 bp, 12 predicted proteins | sample 4694571 | NCBI WGS metagenome assembly VTLG01 (sample SAMN12604809, study PRJNA352737) | marine metagenome | biome: ENVO:00000447; feature: ENVO:00000209|ENVO:00000569|ENVO:01000036; material: ENVO:00002151; isolation source: viral sequences binned using virsorter ... | reverse complement strand
TAGAATGGACGAGGCTATTGATTTCATTTCTGATCTTAAACGTCACAATGCTATCTCTTCTTATCTATCAGCTTTTGTCAACGGAATACGATCATACACTAAGGGTAATGGATTCCTGCACGTTGGACTCACTCAACACATTACAGCTACAGGACGTTTCAGTGGACGCAATCCCAACATGCAGAACATGCCACGTGGGGGTACGTTTCCTGTAAAGAAAGTATTTATATCAAGATTTAACAATGGATTAATAATGGAGGCCGACTTTGCACAACTCGAATTTAGGACAGCAGCGTTCTTGGCACAAGATGAAACAGCGATGCAAGAAATTGCAGATGGTTTCGATGTACATGCTTACACAGCAAAAGTTATCACTGATGCAGGACAACCAACGTCACGTCAAGAAGCTAAAGAACACACGTTTGCACCTCTCTTTGGGGCAAGCGGTTACGGACGCACAAAAGCTGAAGCAACCTACTACACCCACTTCAACGATAAGTACAAAGGCATAACTAAGTGGCATCGGAAGTTAGGCGATGAAGCACTACGCTTCTTGAAGATAACAAACATATCAGGTAGACAGTACGCTTTCCCTGATGTGACAAGACGTCACAGTGGTGTACCAACGCACTTCACTATGATAAAGAACTATCCAGTGCAAGGCTTTGCTACTGGTGATGTAGTGCCAGTGGTACTGAATGAAATGCATGAACGTTTGCGACATATGAAGTCGTGTTTAGTTAATACTGTACATGATTCTATGGTGGTTGACGTACACCCTGACGAAAAAGATTTAGTATTGTCAATGGTGTGGACTATGAACCAAGACTTAAACAAAATAATAGAGGAGACATATGGAATAGACATGAATGTGCCTATGCTTTTAGAAGCAAAAATAGGTAAAAACTGGCTTGACACAGTTGATATATAGTGTATAACTAAGACTCTTTAACTCTATAGAAAAGGATATAGAATGAGTAATGAACTAGCAATAGCAACAGAAAGCGGAAAGTCGATGGCAGAACTAATGGGTGTATCATCTGCACCTACTACTTCAGCAACACCTTCGATCTCACGTTTAGGAATGTTGCATCAACCTATCATGGGTGAGGTAGATCTCAATGGTAAGATGATAAAGACAGAGGTAGTACCAGTAGGTGCATTCACCCTGAAGACAGGTGATGATATTATCTATAGTAATGGTGTTACAGTTCGTGTCTTTGCCCAACGCAATCAATGGCAGAGATGGAACAGTGATACAGAAGAGATGGAAAAGTCTGTGATGTCTAACTCTCTGAATGGTGACTTGAAAGATAGCATTGGTGGGTTTAACTTAGGTAGACCTACTGGTTACATCGAAGACTTCAATGCACTTGATGACGCAACCAAGCAAGTGATACGTTCAGTTAAACGTGTCGTGGTATACTACGGTACAGTATCATTGGACAGCCCTATGAATGAGAAGGGTGAGCCAGTGAGTGCTACAGAAAGTGTACCGTTTGTCTTTGATGTAAAGAATCGTGACAGCTTGAAGAGTATCAATGGTGTAATGAATAACTTCAAGAAGAAGAACATGTTACCCATTATGTCTACCATAAAACTAGAAGGTGTAGAAGACAGCATACCTACTGGTGCTAAGTTTGGTAAGATAAAAGCTTCTACTGGCGATGGTGTTGAACTTGCCAGTGATGACAACGACACACTCAAAGACTTCTTAGAACTTATTGAGTATAGCAACGGTAAGATCCTAGACTTACACCATGAACGTGCTAAAGGTGGTACAGATGGTGATGAAGATCTTGTTGAAGGTATCCTTAATAACGATTTCGTGGAGGTTGCTGAGTAATGAATCACCCTGCTGAACTACAAGTCTTTAGCTTTTTGCAAAAGGCTATGAAGGGTGAAGCTACAATGACAGAGGAGGTGACCGACTTGGTTGCCTCCGATGTTAAAGCTGCCTTGGACAAACAGTTTAACTCACCGCCACGTGACGAGTTCAGACTACGTATGTCTAACATAGGCAGACCTAAGTGCCAGTTGTGGTTTGAGAAGAATGACCCTGAAGATAAGATACCCCTGCCTCCACACTTCCTTATGAACATGATACTAGGTGATCTAGTTGAAGCTGTATTCAAAGGATTACTACGTGCAGCAGGTGCTGAGTTTAAAGACAACGATAGTGTCACACTCACACTGCCTGATGGACAGGAGATTAAGGGTGAGTACGACATGGAAATGGATGGTAAGATAGATGATGTTAAGTCTGCATCACCTTGGTCATACACTAACAAGTTTGAATCATTTGATACCCTACAGAAGGGTGATGGCTTCGGTTATATACCACAATTAGTAGGCTATTCTAAGGCTGCAGGAAAGGAAGTAGGTGGCTGGTGGGTGGTCAACAAAGGAAACGGTGAGTTTAAGTATGTCAGTGCTTCGGAGGTTGACTCTGAGAAGGTAATAGAAGATATCCAGGAAACGGTAAATTACATTGAGAAAGATGAGCCGTTTGAAAGATGTTTTAAACCTGTACCTGAAACGTTCTACAAGAAAGCATCTGGTAACTTGGTACTCAATAGTTCCTGTAGATTTTGTAGCTTCAAACATAAGTGTTGGGATAGTTTAAAGACACTACCTTCAAGGGTATCTAAAGCTAAGAACCCACCCCAAGTTGACTACGTTTTAATAGGCGATGGACGTGCAGCGTAGACATAACAAAAGGTTATACAGGAGTGGCCTTGAACAAGAGGCCGCTTCTTTTTTAAAGACAAGACAAAAGACAGTAGAGTATGAGAAGATAAAGATAGAGTGGGAAGACTTACGCTATCGTACATACACTCCTGACTTTGAGTTAGACAACGGTATCATAATAGAAACCAAAGGAATATTTAGTGCAGCAGATAGACGCAAACATATAGAGATACAGAGACAGCACCCAAAGCTAGACATCAGGTTTGTATTCAGCAACGCTAAACAAAGATTATATAAAGGAGCCAAGTCTAGGTACTGTGACTGGTGTGACCAGAAAAACTTTAAGTGGGCGCATCGTGTAATACCTGAAGGGTGGATAATAGAAAAAGGCAACCGCATGAAAGTGCAGCGTGTCGTAGTTAAAAGGAGAGCCTAATGGCTTATGAAGTAAAAGACGGTGAGATAGCTATTATCGTCAGTCCTGACCTAGATGAAGATGGTGCATGGACAGGTATACTAAAGACAGGATTAATCTTTGGAGAAGGTCAGCATCCTCTAGCTATGCGTAACGCTATGGACTATGCACTAACTATGGCTGCTGCTTCAGAGGTACTAGAAGAATACCCTGAACTTGGTGAGTATTTTGATGACGCTAGACATAAGCTACTAAAAGAGATGTTCCCAAAAGCATATCGAGATTCAGTGCTTGCAGTCGAGAAAGAAAACGATTATACCACAGATGGTAACGTAATTAAATTAACCAAGTGGACAAAGACGTTAGGAGAAGCATGACTGACTTAGTAAACAGCCCACCGCATTACAACCAAGCAGGTATAGAATGTATTGACGCTATCCTTGCTGCAACTAACCATAACAAAGAAGGCTACCTACAAGGCAACATACTGAAGTACGTATGGAGGTATGATTACAAGGGAGGCTTAGAGGATTTACAAAAAGCACAATGGTACTTGAACAAACTCATAGAGGTATACAAAGAGAAGCACAAATGATACGTAAGTTTAGTGTCACGTATGTGATGGAAGTAGATGAGGACAATAACTTCTTATCTGCTCACGAAGAAAGCCATAGAGAAGATGTGCATGACCTAGTAAATAATGTTATGCACGATGTAGATGACATAAAAATAAACAATTTAGTTGTGAAGGAGAGACAATGATTACACAGGAAGACATAGATCACTTTGCAGATATGCAATCACCTATCATGGACATGGGATACTACCAACAGGAGGCAGTGAAGACTGCTATCTATACTGATCCTATCATTTACCCTGCATTAGGCTTGGGTAATGAGGCAGGTGAGGTACAAGGTAAGGTTAAGAAGTGGCTACGTGATGATACGTTCAACAAGGAAGACATAGCAGCAGAGATTGGTGATGTGCTGTGGTATATTGCTGCACTGTGTCGTGACCTAGATATAGACATGGCAGAGGTGGCGTTGAAAAACCTAGCTAAGTTAAAGAGTAGACAAGAAAGAGGAACTATAAAGGGGAGTGGGGATAACAGATGACTGATATGACAGACATATACATGGCTGCAACCATATTGTTTTGGTTAATTGTAATGATTATATATTTGAGGTTTTATAAATGAACTACTGTGATATGAAAGGTTTGATATGGCCTTTTCTTTTTTGTGTATTTGTAATAGTAGTATTGCCAGTGTTACTGGTAGATAACAAGAAGTATTGTAAACAAAGCATCGTTCCATGCTACCCTTGGAACAACGGAGGATTAGATGAGTAACTTACTACCGACAGACTATCAAAGTTTTATACACCAGTCACGTTACGCTAAGTATGTAGATGGTAAAGGGCGTGAGTCATGGGCTGAGACAGTAGGACGCTACGTGGATAACGTGGTACGTCCAAAGCTAGGCAACGACTCATGGGTTAATAAAATAGAACAAGCTATACTTAGCTTAGATGTTATGCCAAGCATGAGAGCCATGATGACTAGTGGTCCTGCGTTGGAAAGAGATAACACAGCAGGGTACAACTGTAGCTATCTCCCAGTAGATGACCCTAAGTCATTCGATGAAGCTATGTTTATACTACTGTGTGGTACTGGTGTAGGCTTCAGTGTAGAGCGTCAGTTTGTGCAGCAGCTACCTGAAGTACCTGAGTTGTTTGACAGTGAGACTACCATCGTAGTCAAGGACAGCAAAGAAGGTTGGGCTAAGTCGTTCAGACAACTACTAGCGTTGCTATGGGCAGGTGAGATACCTAAGTGGGATGTGTCACGTGTACGCCCTGCAGGTGCTAGGCTCAAGACGTTTGGTGGTAGAGCCAGTGGCCCTGCTCCTCTTGTTGAGTTGTTTAACTTCTCAGTCAACACATTCAAACATGCACAAGGACGTAAGCTTACCTCTATGGAATGCCATGACTTGATGTGCTTCATTGGACAGATAGTTGTGGTGGGTGGCGTCAGACGTAGTGCTATGATCTCTCTGTCTAACCTTAGTGATGACCGTATGCGGCACGCTAAGTCAGGACAGTGGTGGGAGACAGCACCGCATAGAGCCTTGGCTAATAACAGTGTGTCCTACACAGAGAAGCCCGACATAGAAACATTCATGCGTGAGTGGACTGCGTTGGTAGAGAGTAAGTCAGGTGAGAGAGGTATCTTTAATCGTGAAGCATCTAAAGAACAAGCAGCCAAGTACGGTAGACGTGACCCTGACTGGCAATTCGGAACCAACCCCTGCAGTGAGATCATACTTAGGCCGTATCAGTTTTGCAATCTTACGGAGGTTGTGGTACGTGCCACTGATACGATTAAAGACTTGGAGCGTAAAGTCAAACTCGCCACAATACTTGGGACAGTCCAAAGCTCGTACACAAAGTTTCCATACTTGCGGAAAGTGTGGCAACGTAATACTGAAGAAGAGAGATTGCTTGGTGTGTCTCTGACAGGCATCATGGATAACCCATTGATGACTACAGTTAATAATAAACTTGCAGGAGTACTAGATGAATTACGAAATGTCGCTGTGGGCGTTAACGATGAATACGCTTCTCTGCTTGGTATACCTCAGTCTACTGCTATTACCTGCGTCAAGCCTTCGGGTACTGTCTCACAACTCGTTGACAGTGCCAGTGGTATACACGCTCGTCACTCTCCATATTATATCCGTACTGTACGAGGTGATAATAAAGATCCCCTTACACAGTTTATGATAGATCAGAAGGTTCCTAATGAGCCTTGTGTATTTAAGGGTGACACTACAACTGTGTTTAGCTTCCCTGTCAAATCACCAGAGATGGCGATAACACGTAACGATATGACTGCTATTGAACAGCTAGAGACTTGGCTCATGTACCAACGCTATTGGTGTGAACATAAACCTAGCGTAACAATATCAGTACGAGATGACGAATGGTTAGATGTGGGAGCGTTCGTTTATAAACACTTTGATGAAATGTCAGGTGTTTCATTTTTACCACATTCAGACCATACCTATCAGCAAGCACCTTATCAAGACTGTGGTAAGCATGACTATGAATATCTACTGTCGTGTATGCCAGAGAAGATTGACTGGAACAGGCTTTCAGAGTATGAACAAGAAGATAACACTAAGTCCAGTCAAACGTTTGCTTGTACTGGTGACGTGTGTGAAGTAGTCGATATAACATAGGAGTTAAATATGGACGTAATAGCAACAGCAATAATAGTTTTCTTTGGTACATTCAGTGTAGCAGAGAAGTATATTGAACCTTGGGTCAACAATAAAGTTGATCAATATTATGAAGTAAAGGAATAAATATGGCTTGGATTTTAGTAGCACTCTTTATGTTTAACGGAGAGCCAATGGTTATGAGCGACAATATTTTATATGAGAGTATAGAAAAATGTAATGTGGCTGCGGCTGTACGTAGTGAATATTTGGAGGCTACTAGACCTGATTATATGTGGGAAGCAAAATATTGGGTATGGTGTACACAAATACCACAGGAGGTATAGTATGGATTGTTGTAAAAAATGCGGAGTAGAATTAAAAGCAGGAGATAACTGGATAGCTTCAGGTAAAAAACATGGTTTTAAATGGTGTAAATCCTGTTATTCTGAGTACGCTAAGACTGCACAGAATAGAAATAAAAACAGGATGTGGGTTAATGGTGTACTTATATCAACTAAACACCCCTTACACAAACCTGGAAGATACAAAACGTTTATTGATGCAGCCTTTGATGGTACGTACAAGTTAGACTCTATTAAAGAGGGATACGTGTATGCTATAACTAATCCTGCTTGGCCTGAGTGGGTCAAGATAGGCATGGCTATTGATGCTGATGATAGATGTAACGGCTATCAGACTAGCAGTCCTTTTAGAGATTACTCACTAGAACATGCTGTTGTAACAAACAACAGACGTAAAGCAGAAGCCCAAGCACATAAAGCAGCAGCTAAGATAGCTGAAGAACAGAGAGGTGAATGGTTTAAGATAAGTATAGAACAGGCTAAAGATATATTAAACACCTGTTCTATTGTATTAGAACCTAAAGTTAAAAAAGAACAGAAACCAAAACAAGAGCAGGTACAACTTGCCATACAGGATTTATTTAGTTATGCAAAAACTGGAACGTGAAGCTACAAATTACATGGAGGCCAAGCGTGAACAATTCAAGAGTGACTTGAATACTGCCATAAAAGTAGTAGACAAGTTCCTACTAGATAACCTTGAGGACAATAGCCAACGCAGGAAAGCTAGAGATAAGCTCCTTGAGTGTAAGATGTGGGCAGGACATAGCTATACAAAATAAAAAGGGCGCTTAATGCGCCCCTTCTTTTATACACAGTCACAAGTTGGACTGCACTTTTTATTTCTAAAGGCACACCATAGCCTCTTTAAGTATTTTCTCATAGTTCATCTCCTTTATAGTTTACCTGCTTCTCTATACATTTCTTCTAGGTATTCCACGTATTCTAATATTATACCTAGCTCTCTGAAGTTCATGTCTTCAACCTTACCATCAATACCAAACTGTTCCTTAGCCATCTTCATAGCTTCTCGTTTAGTTTCTTTAGGCTTGCCCTCAATCTTTGCTGCGTAGCTTAAACGTGACTCCTCTTCCCCTAAGTGTCCTGTCCTTATATGGTCACGTACTTCTCTTTTTACTTCTCTTAACCTCTTTTTTATCATACCTCTTTGGTTAGTTACATTTTCATTCTTAAATGTATTATTGTCTAAAAGAACCTGCATTTCTCGTTCTAGTATAGGCGCTAAGAAGTTATTAAACACCTTGTCGTACTCTGGTATCTTAGTTCTTTCACTAGCAGTCCAAGCAAACATATCTGTCATTGAGTAAGCTTTTTCTACGGCTGTCCTACTTGGCTTTACAGTTAAACCAAAGATACGTGCTAGTGGTGCAGGGTCATAGACCTCGCCCTCACGTGTTGCAACTCTAAGCTGTTCACCTGTTATAGCGTCTGTCTTGTCAACAAAACTTTCTAAGATGTTGTCCATGTATTTAGTTGCAGACTGGGTAAAGATATTCATACCTTCTGCTTGTCTTACATCTTTCGCTCCATCATTACCCATGACGTAGCCAGTTAGTCTATTAACTACATCTAAAGGTCTTGTCACACCTGCGACTACATTACCTGTAGCTTTTAGGAATGCATCTGATGACGCTCCACGTTGCCCTTCATCAAAGTTAAATATAGTATCCATAGCGTTTAGTAAGTCGTTACCAAACTGCACATCTCTAGCTACCTGTCCTACTGCAAGCTGTGTAAGAACTTCAGTTGATAACTCTCTAGGAACAGGCTGACCTTTAACTGCTAGATTAACTGCACGCCCTGTAGCTAGGAATATAGAAAACGGAAATGTATTCTTTGCATCTACAATAGTACCACCACCAGCATCTACTTCAAATACACCTAAGCCTTTTCTTTGTCTGTCTTGATCGTATGCTGCAGCTAAGCCTAAAGCTGAAGATCCTACTAACCATCTACCCATAGCCTCTTGATCTGTTAGTTGCTTGCCACCTCTAGCTGATCTAGTAGCAAAGTCTTTAACTACACTGAAACCTGCAAGTGGTGACCATTGATATGCAGATGCTACAACGTTGTTCATAAATCTACCAAAGGGTAGAATGAAACCAAAACCTGGAGTGTTAGAAACCCCTTCAACTAGTTTGGCTACACTATTTAGTAGTTGATCATTTGTTGTATAGTCTTTTGCATACACAGACTTGAGTGTACTATCCATTGCAGCTTGAATTACATCCTCACCAATATCTATAGTTTCATCATTCATGGCTTCGGTAAGTGTCTTACCTTTTTTAAGACGTAAGAACTTGTCCATCTCAGTCATAAACATTTGAGACTTAGTAAAGCTGTCCTGAATACGAACACCTGTAATCTGTGCTGATGCGTTGGCTATAGCCTCTGTTGCCTTGACTACAGAACCATCAGGGTTTATGTTGTATCTTTTTGCAGTAGCTTCAACACCACCAGCATACGTTTCAAATAGTATCTTTTGTATGTCTTTATTCTTAGACAAGAACTTCATATACTGATCGTGTGTAGTGTATGGATCTAACAAGTTACGCATCTTCTGCCCTTGTATGGCAGTGTACGCTCTCATCTGTTGAAATGTTCTAGTTGCTTCTTTGGGGTTCGTGTACATCTGACCCAAACCTTTAGCACCAAGAAGTCCTGAGTTAAGTATATCAGCCATAGTTTGACCAATATAGAACTGACCAAATCCAAATACGTTTACTGCTGTAGTAGCAGGAGATGACACAAGCATACGCTTCCATACAGACTGCCCATACCGTAGGCTTTCTGCTCTTTTTAATTCACCCTTCACTGCTTCTTTTGCTACGACACTATCCATAGTATCACTAATAGCATCTTGTGCTGCAACAATGGAGGTGTCTAGTGTTCTACGTAACTGAGATGCCACGTTCAAGGTAGCACCTGCATCACTTATCTTACCTGCAAGTAACTGACTTAGTTGTACTTGGTTGCCCGACATATCACCGAAGGTAATACCAGCGCCTTTTATCTGGTCATTTATTTCCTCTAGTAGATCGTCATCCATGTTACGTACAACGTTAGTCATCAAGTCAGAGATCGTTGTCTTTCTGGTAATCTTTAGGTTATTTGCTTTCATAACTTTAGCAATACCACCTACTGTTTGTGGTGTTCCATCCCACGCATCACCAAATATCATATTCTTAACTAGTTCTGCTGGCATAATCTGACCAAACTGTTTCTTACCAGCCTCAGCTTTTTCTTTCCAAGCTTTAGCAGAAGCAATCATAGCCTCTGCTGCCTCTTTTGTTGCCTGTTTATCTAGTATAGGTTGTACGTCTTCTATAATACTGTTTGTTATACCTTTTAGTGCAACGTCTTCGTCAACTTCTAAATTAGATACACCCCTAAACTTACCAAAGCCTAGCTGCGCTGCACCTGCTACACCACCCAGCAAAGAAGAAAAGCCTGTCTGTAGTACGCTGTACTTTTCTTGCGCTCCTGCTGATAACAAAGTCTTCTGTGCCTGTATGTCTTGAAGAACAGCAAAGGTAGAATCTATAGCTGTTGTAGCATATAGAGACTTAGTTCCTGCAGAAGTAAACAATTTTTCCTGTTCAGCCTTTGCAGCTTTTCTAGCTAACGCTCTACGGTTTTCTAGAGTTACACGTCTGGTTACTTCACCTGCAGCTTTGTCTGCTGCTTCACTTGTAGCACCTTTTGAAACAGCCCTTTTTGCAGCTATCTTTCCTGCCTCTATGCCAGCTTTCTTTGCAGCAGACTTTGAAGCACCACTTTTATATGCCTCTTGGTAGGCTCTCTTTACTGTCTCTTTTACAGCACGTTTACCTGCAAATGTAACACCTGCTGCACCTGCACGTGCAATACCACCAGTGACCAAACCTAGATAGTTTGTAGGATCTTTAGCAGCAGCAAAGATATAATCCTTTACACCATCTGCTGCGCCCAGCGCCCCATCATTCATAAACACATGACCTAGATTGTCATATATTTCGTAAGCACGTCTTGCTTTATTCTTTGTGTTCTCGTTTGCTTTGCTTACAAACCTAGCTTCATTAGCTGTGGAGATTGTGTTAGCGTTGAAGTAACGCATGTGTTGTACAAAATCATCTACAACTTTTTCATCTTTTATATCTTTGTAGTCTACGCCTTTACGCTCAATCATGTAGTCACGTATAGGTTGCAGGTATTGACGTTGTTTTAATTCATCTTTACTAAGACTATCCCCTGTGAAAAGAGGCTCAGGGGTTTCCATCATTGGTGTAGCAATACTAGTTTCACCAGTGTAGAAATCTTTCATGTATTCATCGAATGCGCTCATTACTCACCTTTTAATAGTTTAGGGCTTCCATCAGGGTTGTGTGTGTCTCCAAATAATTCATCCCATTGCGCTGGTCTTAGGTATTTAGGAACAGGTATCTTACCTTCTAGTATTTCTTCAATAGTGTCACCGCCTAGTCCTGCACCGAAGAACAAGTTACTGAACTCTCTAGTAGGTCTTGGTGGTACACCTTTCACAGCTTTCGTTTTACCGTCTTCACCTTCTATCTGGTAATACACATTCTCTTTAATTCTAGCTTTTGTTGATAACGCTTCTTTTTCAGTTGCTGTAAGGGTCTTTTTCGCTTCATCTTTGACCTCTTTAATTGCTTCGCCGACAACTCCTGCTGCTTCATCAACTGTTGGTTTCTCCTCTTCTGGTACTTCTATTCCATAT
>VTLG01010207.1_pt1 | contig 11433 bp, 7 predicted proteins | sample 4694571 | NCBI WGS metagenome assembly VTLG01 (sample SAMN12604809, study PRJNA352737) | marine metagenome | biome: ENVO:00000447; feature: ENVO:00000209|ENVO:00000569|ENVO:01000036; material: ENVO:00002151; isolation source: viral sequences binned using virsorter ... | reverse complement strand
ACGTTGTTGAATCTATCGCTGCGCTTACCTGTGAAGTCTGATAATTATTGGAAAACTGTTGAATTGCTCCAGTAGTTGAAGGAGTCGTACCCGACACTGAAATAACTTGACAATGACCACGCAGCGATTCGCCTCTAAAAAACACGCCAACACGATTATTACCGCTTCTTTGTGAGTAAACTAGCGAATGATAATAAGCACTTTGACCTACTGCTGAATAATGAACTAACCGATTTGCCCAATCCCATGTAATCTGTTTTGTTGCTGAGTCAACAGTTCCACAAACAATAGTCCCATAATAATTATTACCTGCGTCTGAGAAACCCATCACGACACAATCCTCTGCCTCGTGATAACACATACTAGGCGTATCACCACCATTAGTGCCAGCATCCATAAGTGTAGGTGTTCCAAAGGCAGTCGCAACTGCTGTCTGTGATATAGCCTCAGCCTTGCCATCAGACTTTAAAATAACAGGCGCTTTTGAAGAGATAGCACCATCAGCGACAAAACTTGCCTCATTGCCACCACCAACATTATTTATTTGAGTTTGAATGTTTGAGGTGACACCATCTAAATAGCCGACTTCTGTTGGCGTAAGTGTCGCAGGGATTCCGGTCAAGACATTTAACTCAGCTTTCGAGCTAGTCATTCCGTCTAATTTATTTATCTCTGCCGCATCAGCCGTTAAACCTAAATTGGTTAAGGCAGTTGACGCACTTGCTAAGTCACTAAGATTGTTTGACAGTTGTGCAAATCTGGCATCTGATTCTGTCTGTGTGTAGACGTTGGCAACATTAAAAGCGCCATAGGCCACCATATCAACTATGTCACCAGAAGCAGCGCCAGTGGTTAATACAACAGTCGCACCATTTGTAGCAGTAAAGTCAGTGCCAGCTTGTAGTTTAGAACCATTCAAATAGACATCGACATAACCAACATCATAGCTTATTGAAAAATCAGTCTGTGCTGCCGTAGCTGTTACGACTACCCTATTTGAAGTGCCGTTGACTGCGCTACCAGCCTCAGTCCACGAGCTACCTGTATAGACGAACATCGTGTCAGAAGTGGTATTAAAATACTGTTGCCCTGCTGCCGTTCCTGTCGGTGCAGTAGCATGAGCGCCTAGATATTTAGTATTAAAATCCGCGAGAGATGCTGCCGCATTTGTAGCCGAGCCAGCAGATGCAGTAGCTGACGTAGCAGATGCGGTAGCTGATGTAGCCGCAGCCGTAGCTGAAGTGGCCGCATTAGTTTCTGATGTAGCCGCATTAGTGGCTGACGTAGCCGCAGCAGTTGCTGAATTACTAGCATTAGTCGCAGAGGTAGCTGCATTAGTCTCGCTTGTTCCAGCATTGGTAGCTGCTGTGCTTGCTGTCGTAGCACTAGCCGCAGCATTACTTTCTGACGTACTAGCCGCAGTAGCACTAGATGCCGCAGCAGTTGCACTATTACCTGCATTGGTTTCAGAAGTCGCTGCATTAGTTGCAGATGTCGCTGCTGCTGACGCTGAATTACTCGCATTGGTTTCGCTAGTGGCTGCATTGGTTTCGCTAGTAGCTGCTGCCGTAGCTGAGTTTCCAGCATTAGTCGCTGACGTTGCAGCATTAGTTTCACTTGTAGCGGCTGCTGTGGCGCTATTTCCAGCGTTAGTTTCGGAAGTTGCTGCGTTAGTCGCTGATGTAGCTGCTGCCGTAGCACTGGCTGCTGCTGCCGCACTTGTACCTACCCAATAGGAAGGACTTGCAGAAGGCTCATTGTTTAGGTTTGAATTCTGTAATGAGGTGTAAAAAACACCATCGCTACCTACTACGTTTTCATTAATTGCGTAAGTAGTTGTTGATACCCACGCAATACCAACTCTTGTCCAATAGGCTGTAGCCGTATTTGGAACATTATTTAAATTATTATTTTGTATAGATTGGTAAAGTATATTGTTGTAGGTCGCTGTAGCACCTTCTTGATAGGTTATACCTGTACTCCATTCTATTGAGTAAAGAAGCGTCCAATATCCTGACGTAGACGTAGGATTATTATTTTGGTTACCAGCCGCTAGTGAGCGGTAATAAACACCATCACTGCCTATTACTACGGCATTTGCATCATATATTTTAGTTGCTACCCAAGCATCACCAAAGTTAGCAGATGTTTCACCTACAGGGTCTGCTGATACGATTTGTGTGCCACCGCTTGTTGCTAGCACTGCCTTCGCAGTACCAGAAAAGAATATTGCTGGCTGTCTACCTGCAGCAGTTAATACTACAGGATTAGTATTAGGTATAGTTTGGTTAATATCACTATAAGTAGTTTTTAATGTAGTTGTACCCGATTCGTAAAACGTAATTGTACCGCTAGATAAAGGGTCACCCGCATCATCAAAATATTGTGCTTCTACTTCTCCAAATCTAGCCATTGTTATTCCTCTTCATTCTGTCCCAGTTGCTTTCCTGCTTCTATAGATGCAACGCCTGCTGGCAAACCCATTAATTGCGCTATTTTAACCTGTAACGCTCTAGGTATTGTATTTGAAGTTAATGCTTCATTTAGCAGCTCTGGATTTTCTGTCGTCAAAATGTCAGCCATTCGCCTTCTTTGCCTGTCAGACATATAACTTGGTGATAATGTATTTATCAATTTTTGTGCTAATGGTGCTATAGCGGTTACATCACCTGCGCTAGCTCTTGCACCTAATGCACCTACACTAGCTGTTTCTGCTACTGCCGTTCCCTGTCTTTTTTGTCTACCTTGTGTGCCAGCCGTCGGTGAATAACCTAGTACAGCACTTCTTGCTGCTGACGCTTGAGCTGATAATCCTAGTTTGTTAAATGCTTCTGCATATTTATCTTCTGGAAAAACTAATTGTAATAATTGTCCCTCTGGTGTGCCATTGTCCGATAATTTTTTTATAAAACTTTCTTTAGTTGCGCTATTCATTCTGCTTTTTATATTCGCTAAATAGCCTAACCTAAATGCATCTATTGCCTCTTGATTACCTGTTTCTACTAGCTCTTGCCAAACTACTTCTGCTTCATCATAGTCTCTATTTCCTAAAGATAAAAACTTTTTACCATTTTTAAAAGCATCATTAATTTCAAAACCTTTAGCTGCTGATGCTCTAGCTGTAGTTACTTCTTGGTAATCTGCATCTATTAATTTTCTTAAATCATTTAATGGCTCTAGTAGATTATTACCTATTGTTGCATTTGCACCACCTTTGCTAATTAAATCATCCGCTTCATCTTGCAAAACTCTGCGCAAAAATTCCGCATCTATTTGTGTTGGTGTACTTGTTAATTCTATATCACCTTCTTTTGTTATTCTAAAAAATGGCACTTTGTTAGCTGATTTAAAAGCACCTAATACTTTTCGTACTGCTCTATCACTTCTAATTAAAACATCTAGCATGGAATCTTCTAGCTGCGGTGTTACTCTTTTCGGTTTTATTTTTTCATAGTGTTCATTTGTACGTTGTTTCATTTCTGCTTCACTAGCTCTAGCTATTTTAGCAGTATTAGTATTCATACCTTTTGCTAAACCTTCTTTTACTAGCCCTTCTTCTACTGCACTTTTCGCTTCGACACGTTTATTTGTCGCTCTCTCATTTAATCTTTTATCAACAAAACCAATTCCACCGCCTGCTTTTAGTGCTCGTAATTCTTGTGCTATTTCAGGTATATCAGATAACACTTCACCGTTAGCTAACATTTCTGCTGCTTTATCTGGTGAAATATCGTTTTCCATTGCAATACGTCTAATTTCATTTTTAACAACATCATCTGATATATTTCTAATACTAGGTATGCTTCTAAAAACATCTATCAAACCAGAAGCGCCTTTAAATGTGCCTTTTAAGCCTAAATTAATTGCTAGACCTAAAACACCACCTTGTGCAGCTTGTGTAGCATCTTCTATTTGTGTTGCTGCTAAACCACTATCATCTGTTCCAGCTATCCTTTCACCTATAGTGCCTTCTTTGTCTCCTAAATTATATGCTGCTGTTTCAGCTGTACCGATTCCTAAAACTCGAGCACCTTCTTTTATAATATTAGGAAATACTCTCGATGCTTGTTGTGCTGTGATAGGCGGTGGTGTTTTTCCTCTTGTTGCTACATAAGCTGCTGTTGAAGGCACTAACCCACCTAATATATTTGATGCTGTAGATGTTTTCGGATAATTTTCTGCACTACTTTTCAATTTGCCTCTTATGTCTGTAATAGCATCTTGATAACTTTCTCCTGTAGTTAATGCTCTTACCGCTGCTTCAAATTCATCAGCCGTAGCAAATGAAAAACCTTGTAAAGCATTTCGGATTCTTTGAGGACCAACATCTTGTAATTCTATAGGCAAAGTATTTGTAGACTCTCCTACAGGCACTACATTCCCATCAGAATCCATTCGGCCGACAATAGGATTACCAAATCTATCTACATTCGGCTCCTGTATTACATTTCCAAATCTGTCTACTTTTGGCGGCATTAAATTATCCTAATTATTCTATGGTTTTGTCATTACCGTATTATCAGGCAGTACGTAACTCGCTCCTGACGGCAATGCATCGTAAATACGTTGACCTTCTTCTCCATCAGGTATCATTGTAGGTGTTGCTATTGTGTTTTGTGAAACACCAAAATATGCACCTAACTCATCATCGCCTAGATTAAATCTCATTGCATCGCGTATTTGTTGTGCTGTAAATGTATCTCCTGCCTCTTCTGCTGCGTTTATACCTCTGTATGCTGCATTTGTGGCTATTTCTATAGCTTGTTGTATTTGAGCCATATTACTTTCATTACTAGACTTCAGTCGTGCCGATATTCGTTCTAATCTTGCACCTTCGCGCTCTGTAAATTGTGCACCAAAAGTATCTTTTAATTGTGCTAAAACTGCTTTTCCAAGATTTGCGGAAAGCAAACCTTCGTCAGCACTTTCTACACCGAAAAGTTTTTTAGCTTGAATTTTTACATTGTCTATACCGCCAGTTTCAATTTCTTTTAACAAATCCATAGTTCTGTTTAAAATTGGCAATGTATCAGCAATTCTCAAACCATCATCTATTTGTGTGTTTATTCTTTCGCCTCTACCAGTACCTACTGCTCCTGCATAGGCTTCTGCTCCAGCTATTTCTACACCACTTCGCTTTCCTAACTCTACAGCTTCTTCTATTGCAGCTCTGTCTGCTTCTGTTTCATCCGGTAATACACCGATACCTGCGACACTTACTATTTTTCGACCATCAGGTGTAGTTTGTACTGTAGTGCCATTTATATATTTTGTTATCCCAGCAGAAGATGCACCCCTACCACCATAAAGCATAAAATCTTTAAACTCTTGTGTACCCTCTTGCAAACCAGCCGCTTCTGCTCTAGCTAACAAACCTAAATAAGTAGATGGCATATTGCCTAAACTCATAGCGTCATAACCTTCTAAAGTTTCGGTCATGATTTCCCCTGTATCAGGGTCTCTTGTTAATATTTGACCAGTTTTCGTTACTTCTAAGAATTCTGGTTTAGCAATATAACCAGCACCACGTGCTTGGCGTAAAAAATTATCTATCTCTGCATCAGCTCCACTTATATCGCCTTGTAATATTCTATCTCTTATCCTAAAAGTGTCTGAATCGTCTTGTCCTCTCTGTCTTAATAGAGAAATTCTGTCATTTAATATATCGACCGATTCTTTCACACCTTCTTGATTATAGGCTTGAACAGTAGAACCTATGGGATTGTCATACATACCTTCTCTATAAGGTGTATCTCGTTTATCTCGTAATAATCTTTTTATTTCTTGCGCATCCGAAATGCTAGCTTGCATTAACTCATCTTGCTCTCTTTGCCGTTTTTTTTCTAAATTAGCTAGGAATTCTTGACCCTGTCCCTGATAGCCAGCACCAAACCCTTGTAGTGCTGTACCCACACGGCTTAAAAGGCTAGGTTTTTCTACACCCTGATATAATGAGCCTTTAAATCTATCATCTATAGCCATTTTTACCCCCTAGCCATTTTAAAACCACCTACGGCAGTTCCAACACCAGCAGCTGCATCCCCTATTGCTTGTAGATATCCTTGTCCTCTTTGCGGTACGCCACCAATTAATGCAGCGGCATTAGCACCCATATTTTGTGCTGCATTTACTCTATTCGCTGCTGCTGCGTTAATTTGATTAGCTGTGGTAGCACCTGCATTTGCCATAATTCCTTGTAAATTACTGCCAATATCACCGTACAGTTGTGATATTCCTGTACCTTGTTGTTGCTGTAATCTAGCTAAAGCTGAACTGGTATCTTGTGCTGTTCGTGCAATATCTCGTCCAGTTGTCATTCTATCAGCACCCATTTGTTGACCAGTACGGAATATGTAATTAGCCGCATTGTCAGCCCCTCTCGAGGCTAAATCGGCTTGTCTTATAGCTCTCTGTCCATAGATGTCTGCCATGCTCTCAGCGCCTCTAGTGCCTAATGTAGCCGCTTGTTGAGATGCATCCATTCCAGTACCAGAAAGTGCCTGTAAATTACCGATTTGGTTTTGTAAATCTTGACTAGCCAAACCTTGACTAAATTTTGCCAATTCTCTTTGTACATTACCGCCACCTAATCCACCGATAGCCGCAGCATTTCTAGCGACAGCCCTTTCACCTCTATCTTGTAAAAATTGCATTTGCGGAGAGGCTTGATAAGCAGCATCAAAGGCTTCTTTTCCTAATGCTCCACTTAACGCTAGCTGTTTTTGTAAAGCGGATTCACCACCAACTCGATAAGGGTCAAACATTCCCTGATTTTGAAAGTATTGTTTTCCAATGACACTAGCAGCATCTGTAGCACCTAAACCTATTAAATTGCTGCCTACATTAGTGCCTCGCTGTGTAGCTTGTAGTGCATTACTTAAACCTGCTGCTTGTATATTTTCTGAACCTGCTAAACCAGATGCCATCCCTGTAGAGTTAAATTGACCTGACTGATTAGCCATATCACCAACGTCAAGGCTTGTTGCTTGTGGGTTATTAGCATTAATTGTTTTTAGATTGGCCTCTATTTCAGCAACTGGCACACCGTATTTATCTGATGCTTGCTGTAAAGTTAATTGACCAGAATTAATAGCATTTGCGACTTGCATAGTATCGCCTACACTATATGTGCCTGACGCACTTTTATCAGGTAGCCCACCGCCAGCCCCAACTGTAGCGCCATCGCTACCGCCACTACCTGCATTATTTACAGCACCGCCTGCTGCATTTGTAACAGTTGTACTAGCTGCATTATTGTTTGTTAATGCGGCTAAATTATTTTGTATTTGTGCTTCGGGTACATTGAAAAAATTTGCTGCATCTGCAGTGCTTAATTTGCCATCTTGTAATAACTTAGTGACTTGATTTATTTCGTCTTGTGTATAGTCACCATCTGCTTGTGGCAAACTTAATGTACTAGCAAGATTAGCGTTTTTTAAATTCCTATTAACTTCATCTACTGAGACGCCATAATTATCAGCAACTTGTTGTGGTGTTACTTGACCAGAATTTAACATATTCACAACTGTATCTACGTCTTGTTGTGAAGGCTTTAATGGTACTAATGCACCCATGCCTGTACCGCCAGCCCTATTTATAGCAGGTAATGCATTCACATTTATTTGCGCTAAATTTGCCCTTACTTCATCTGCTGTAACACCATATTGTTGTGCTACTTGCTCTGGTGTAGTTTGTCCTGTGTTCAAGGCATTAACTACGCTATCTATTTGCGCTTGCGTATATTGTGGTGTGCTTGGTGGTTGTACTGTCGTTGGCGCTGCACCTTGTGCTGCAAATGCATCCATACCAGCCTGTGTCGCTTCTGCTGCACCACTATTTAAATCATTACCAAAATTATCTCTAGGTATACCACCTAATTGTTGTGGTATTTGATTAGCAATACCTAATTGCTGTGCAGCTTGCGCAGCTGTGCCCGCTGGCATATTAAACAACTGTTCTAGTTGTGCAGATGACATATTATTAGCGGCTGCTTGCTGAAATACCTGTCTTTGCAAATCAGCAGGTATCGTTTGTCCTTGTGCCACTAATAGCTGTGCTTGCTGTATAGGGTCCATTAATATCTCCTTTTTTCCTCGTTACGTCTGCGTAACATTTCAGTCGTATAATGGTCATCTAAAAATGGATTAATTGGGTCTACTGCTTGTATAGCATTTAAATAATTAGGGTTTGTAATTGAGCTGGGTAACTGTTGCTGTGCAAAACTTGTGTCATAAGTCATTTGTGTAGGTGCTATTGGTTTATCAAATGACTGCCCCCTAAGAGCTGCAACAGCTGCATTTCCACCATCTATAATGGTTTGCTGCGCATTTATATTACCTTCATTAAAGGTTCTAAATTCTTCTGGTGTTGTTTGTGCACCAATTTCTAAGGCTCTATTAACTCCTGCTGTAGTAGCAGCCATCTCACTAGGTAAAGCGTCGGCTATATCTTGACGCGCTCGTTTTCCCTCAAATTGCTGCGTTCGCAAACCTTGCTGTGTTTGTCGCATTGCACCTTTTTGTGCACTGTCGTCGTAAAAAAATCCGCTCATAATATTGCCTCAATCTGTGGTTTCGTTATACCTAATATCCATTGGTCGTGTAATTGACCATATTTTCTATATGACTGTTTTAATTTGCCTTCTACTTGTAAACCATTTTGCAAAGCAAATAATTTTACATTTTTATATATAACAGGTGTTTCGGCTATTAGTTTTTCAAAATCTATATTTTCAACTAAATAACAATAAAACTCTTTGGCAGCTCTGTAAGCCTTACGACCTCTATATTGCTTTGGTATTGCTGGATGTACGCAATAGGTTACGCCATTTCTTCTTTCTAATATCCAAAGCCCTTCAAAATCTTCCATTTTTTGTACTAAATAACCTAGCCTAAAATTAGGCTCAAACTCCTCGTATTTGTGTCCATCTTCTGCTATTTCTTCAAATATTTCTGGCGTAACAAACGATTTTATGACTTCTACATTTTGTGTTTCGTATATCAAACTGCTACCCATCCCTTTTTTCTGTCACCGCCTATTTCGGCTGTCATTTTACGGTACTGTATACTTCCAGCACCTCCAGAGGTATCTAAATACAAACTAAACTGTCGTGCTTCAATATTACCTTCAGGTGTACCTGTCCCTGTTATGGGTATACTTAATGCTGCCTCTTGCGTAAACTGTCTAAATGCACTAGCCATTGTGCCATCTTCCTCAACTACAGGCTGCGCTACATTTAGTTTATAACTCATTGCGTGCCACCAATAATATTAGCTGTTAGTTGTATCAATATAGGCTTTACAGGGTCTGTTAATGTAAAACGATACATTTCATAACGGCTTGCTCTACCATTTCTGCGCCATATTGCTCTTGCATTACGTTCGCCAATTTTACCTAAGGCTCTGTAACGCATTTGACTCCAACTCATTCCGTCTTGACTACGTTCCATACCGATTAATGGCTCTGGCTCATTTTGTAGCCCTACACCTGATTCTGTAGTTAATTCTAAATACGGCACATAAAAACTTTGCATATTATTTTGAAAAGGCTGTGTTACTAATCGCCTTTGTATTGTATTTCCATATTCTGTATAAACATCAGGGTCTAGTTTACCTATTTTGCCATCTTCTATGTCACCGCAAAATACTTGGTTGTAAGCCTGTACCATCGAATTAACACGATAAGCACCTACAACACCTGAGATTGTGGATTTTCGTTCATGCCATCTTTGCGTAATGGTATCGTAAACCAACGTGGAAGAAGGCAGTGCAAAGCCAATAAAATACGCCCCTTTTTGTGCATACGACCACGAATAAATAGCTTGCACTTGTGTTTCTGTTAAATCATTTAATAGGTTATCTATAGCTGTTGTGCTTACTTTAGTTAATTGATTGCCATTTAAAGCCCATATTGCTGGTGATTCATTTTCACCAGAGCCTATAAATATGAATGTATCGCCTATTTGCTTTACACTAAATGGTGCTGCTATACCTTTACTAAAAAATAAACCTGTACGCTGAAATGGAAAATCAGCACCACCAATATTCTGAAACGCCTCTATTGTTTGGCTTCCAGCTATAAATAATTGATTTTTAAATACCACTGGTGCAACTATTTCATCAGGGTCAGATTCGGCTGTACCAAAATCTAGCGCATTATAATTTAAACCGTCATTTAACGAGCTAACGATGAATTTTTTAGTGTCCGTTGTTAAACAAAAATATCCATCTATAAAAACTACCTGCTGTGGGTTACCGTTCGCAGTAAAATCGCTATCCGTTATTTGTGCAAACGTATCTGTAACGTGATTATAAATATATCCATTACCACTAGGCACTAAAACCATTAATTGTGTGCCGTTATCAGCCATAGAAACTCGGCTTGTACCCGCAATAGTCCCTAGATTTGTAGTGGAATATGTGCCTGATGATTCTGTTAATTTGTATAAATTAGTGCCATTAACAAAATAAGGTATACCGTTCATTTCGTGTGCGCCACGATTTAGCTGTGTATCTAATGGCGTTGCTGTAGTTGCGACTTGTGTTAAACCAGCCGTACCAATTAAAGTTTCTTGATTTAAAGCTGGTGCTTGCACAATATTAGGGTAAAAGTTAGTACACTCTTGCGCTGAGATAGGCAACGAGTCACTTACATAAAAGCCATTTGCTATAGGTAGTTGAGTTATAGCCACAATGCACCTTAACTTGATTTAAAAACAGCGTTGGTTACTACTAAATCGTCTGTCGTTGTATCGTTTGCTACAAATATCTCAAAATAATCATTAGTTGCAGCGGTATGTACCCATGTTAACGCTACATTTTTGTCTGTGTTGTCTAATACCACAGTAACTCTAGATGCATCTATTTTAGTGCCATTCCTAGCCAAATATACCGACACTGTTTGACCTGATGCTGATGCTGTTTTAATAGAGACTGTAGCATCAAAATTAATATCTATACTTGTACCACCTGTATAAGTAAGCCTGCCACCTGTTGATGGCGTCACTGTTGATGTTTTTTCTGCTGTCCAAGTGCCTGTAACTAATACAGCTGTCCCTGTTCCACCAATAGTTGTCGCACCAGAATTACCTTGTAGACTAGCCATTCCACCAACTAAAGTATCTGCTGTTTTTTCGATAGTAATGTAATTACTTGTTGTGGTTAGTGTAATGCCACTACCAGCGACCAAAGACGCAAATGTAGGCTGTGTGGCTGTGGTATTTTTAAATATCGCATGGCCTGTACCGTCTGCTAGAAAGTTATGTTTTATTTCACAACCTTCTGATGCAGATACGCTAGATGTAATACCGGAGCCATTTTCTATATTGCGTATGCGGTTAACAGTTCCTGATACATTAAGTATAGGTGTACCACTAGCTGCACCTAATGTAGTAATTGTGCCTGTAACACCTAATCCAGAAACAAAATCGGCATA
>VTLG01007354.1_pt1 | contig 11434 bp, 25 predicted proteins | sample 4694571 | NCBI WGS metagenome assembly VTLG01 (sample SAMN12604809, study PRJNA352737) | marine metagenome | biome: ENVO:00000447; feature: ENVO:00000209|ENVO:00000569|ENVO:01000036; material: ENVO:00002151; isolation source: viral sequences binned using virsorter ... | reverse complement strand
AGACAAAATCTGTAAAAGATATTCCATACACAAAATACAGGGTTGATTGGGTTGATGCGATTAGTGAATCTGATTGGGCTGATGAATACGAGTTTGATAAAATGACTTTAGCTACACCTGTTAATGAGGGTTGGGTGTATGAAAAAACTAAAAATTACATAAAGCTGTTTGCGTCTTATGATAAAGATGAAGAGGGGATTACTTTTGGTGATAGAATTGCGATACCTAGATCTTGGGTTATAAAGATGACTAAGATTTAATGTTTAACTTTACTAATTGGTTTTAATTTCTTAACTTTTTCTTTTAAATCTTCTACTTCAACACCTTCAAGTATTGGTGAGTATTCACTTAAAACACTCTTTAACCTTGTCTCTAGTTCCTCTGCTGAAAGATCATCTAACTTACCCGTTCTAATAATTTTCTGTTCTATATACAATCCTGCCGCTTTTCCTCTTGCGACTTCTGCATTTGTTGCCGCAGAAAAAGCACCTTTTTTTAATGCTTCTTGTCTTATTTTACCTAACTCTGTTATATGCCTTTCAAAAGTCACTTCGTATTTTTTCTGATATTCTTCTCTTAACTCTCCAATATATTTTACAACAAGAGGATATTTTTTTGGTGATTTAAGTTCACTTGCCGTAATTCTGGCTCTTTCTGGCTCGTATCCTGCCTCAATCGCACATTCAGTACCCGTTTTTCTGCCTTCGTTTGATACTACAAGCTCTGCAAACTTTATTTGTTTTTCTGTCAATCTCTTTGGTAAGCCCATAATTTTAACCGAAGGTTTGACTTTAAGTAAGCATATAAAATAGTTTCTGGTATTTCAACTTTTTCATTAGAACTTATCTTATACAACGTAAAGTTACTCGCATATCCACCTTCAAAGCTCCCTTTCTGTTGTGTTACATTGTTGACTTATACGTAATATTACTTTAAATGTCAATACATGATAAGTGGAAAGATATTCATGAATCAGTTGGAGAAGTTCTTAAAATCTCCAGCTTGTCAAAATGCTAGAGTTCAAGTTAAATTACCACAAGGCGAATTTCACTCTCCTGATGGTTATTTTGATGTTAATTCTATAACTTTAATGGAAAACAACATACTTGGCCAAAGAGAAACACATAGATTAGTGCTAGAAATCTCTACAACAGAGAGTTGGCGTATGGGTAAAGTTAAGAAAAAACTATAAACTTAACCCCAAATCCAATTCGACCCTTTCGTTTGTTACATAGGCGACTTATTAATGTGCCAGCCTAATTGGATCAGGGCTTAAGGGCGGGGGAGCGCTCTCTCTTACACCTAGTCGTTGCCTTTAAGGGCTCGTAGGTTTGATTGTTCTTGTCCCCGCCTTTAAACTTATTTGTACCTTATGGGATAAAATGGGACTTGTAAATAAAAAAATTAAAAATAAACCCATATTGAACATATTATTTTTTAACCAATCGTAGCTTTGGCTTTGGTCTTATCATTTCCATTTCTTGCCTATTTTTTCTTTCTTGTTCGGCTTTATGTTCTCTATACCAAAACCATAGACCTGAAAATATAGCACTACATATCAATATTTTAAGTTCTAACGGCATTTAAAGTACCTCCTTGTCTGTGCATCTACTCTTTTTATGTTCTCTTGATCTCTTTTTATTCTTTCTTGATTGTCTTTCTCTATCTGCAGCAGTTCGTCAAAAGTTTCATTTCCTCTTAATTTAACACCAAAGAACGATCTTAATGTATTTATTTTTTTATGATCTATTTGCATCTTTTTCCTTCCTGTTCCCTGTCTCTTGTACCTCTATTTTAGATCCTTTCTTACGAAACTCTTGCCAATTAACATTGCAGTATTTCTGCATATTCATTTTTGTGTCAATTAGTATAGTTTTCGCAATATCATCACGACAGTTTTTAAGGACGATTGTTATTTTTTTACTCTTCATATTTATCCTTTTTATTTTTTTAATGGGTCAGTTTCCTCTATTTGTTTCTCTAACTCATTAATTCTTGTTTGTATGTGTACTTGAAGATCCCTTAATTCTGCTAATCTTCCATATGCACTACCTATTTGACTTACTTCACTAATGCTTTTTGCTAAGTCAAAAAAGTCATTTTTCTTTTTTTCACTTGGTTTCATGTTCGTTCCTTTTTAGTTTTTTTGCTATCATTCCAAAAGTATATAAATTAAATATGGCTAAATTATTATCGTCTTGGTCATATCTAATATGAAAGGACCAATTATCTTTAACTAAAGCTCTTAGTTGTGGGTCCTTCATTATTTTTTTTGGAATACTGTTTAATTTGTGTTCTTCGCAATAAACTGTAAATACTTTGTCTCTGTAAGATTCTTCTCTTTCTGTAAATATAAAAAAACCACATTTATTAGGTTTTAGTTTAGTTAAATTTAAAACATAAGCGCAATAAAACTCTTTGCATTCTTTAGGTCTATCATCATAAATTTTACAGCTTTTACCTATATTGCAGTTATCACACCATTTAAAAGATTGTTTTTTAACAGAGGGTATTTCTGGTAATTTACAACACATATTACAATCTTCGCATTTATTCATATTTTTTAAATTCTAAGTTAGTAGTCCCTTTTTTATTTGTAAAATTAATTTCAATAAGATGTTCGTCAGTGTGATGAGGTAATATATTCATAGGCACATCTCTTATGTCAATTTTATTGCCTTCAGAATCTTCAACTAAATAGTCTTCTAATGGAAGATTTTCTTTTCTTTTAAATTTAATTTTTGCGTCTATTGAGTTATCAATAAATTTTTTATTTAACTCGCCCACTTCTCCTCTTGTAATTAAAACATATAAGAATAATAATAATTCATTTGCTCTCTCGGTAGCTTTTATTGCGTAAGTGTTTTTTTTCTTTCTAGGAATAAACTTAACAACCTCTAGATCTTTTAATTTGTAAAGTTCTATCCTAACTTTTACATATAATTCTTTTTCATTGGTACTCCACCCCTCTAAATCTATTAAATTTTTAAATAGTTCTTCAATTTTTTCTGCGATGTCTTTATGTGTCATTTCAGTATATATTCCAAACTTTGAGTAATTTTTTGTTAAAATCCCTAATATAACAAGGCACAAAGGAAAATTTAAACTTTCTTTTGTTTTTCTTCCGATATAATTATTTAACTCTGTTGTTTTTTTAATATTAGACATATTTAGTAGATACCCGCATTTTTCATTATTTCAAGTTTCTCAATTCTTTAATATATCGAGACATATACTTTGCCTCTTTTTCTTTTTGTTCTATAACAAACTCATCATAGGAGTCTGCTTTGCTTTGATAGATGTCATAAACTTCTTCAATAAAACCATCCGAAGCTCCAGGTCTGGAGCTGCAGATCTTATTAATTTCATTTATTCTTTTATTTTGCCAACTTATCGTTTTGTTTTTTTCGTCTTTCATAGTCTTTTTCATCTTAATGTAATTCGTAATCTAAAAGAGCGTTAGAAGTCAACGATAATAATCTTAACATTTGTTTTCTCGTTAATCTTTTAACTTTCTTATATTCTTTCTCTAACATTTCAGCATCTTTTGCAGATTCATTACCATGCCTATGCATCATATCTATTATCTCTTCGATACCACCTTTAAAAGAGTATGTCTCTCGAAAATAACTATTTGGCTCGTTATCGTATAATGTTATTGCGTTCCATTTTTTTTTCATATTTCCTTTTTTTGTTTTTTTTTCGTCTTTCATAGTCCTTTTTTATCCTAACTTATCCTATTTAGCAACATTTATTATTACAACTCTTGGTTGCTTGGTAATTGGAGCATAAATTTCACTATAAATAGTGTTGTTATGCTCATACCAAGCCAGAAGTTTATATGTATTGCTATAATCAACCCTAAAAAAGCGGCTGCAAAGCAAATTCCAAAATATAAAGCTTTAATCATCTCGTTTCTCCCTTCTTTGTTATTGTTCAAAACTTATGTAATTTCTAAAATTGATATTTTTAAAGAAATCTTTTTTATCTTTAGAATACATATACATAAATTCACTTGGTTTATTTAAACCTTTACTTTTAGCATTTTCAAAAGCAACTTTGTGATCTCTCATATACATCACATCACCATCTTTAAATTTAATTAAGGTGTTAAATTTAGTCATTTTTTTCTCCCTTCATTTTTTTATTTTGGTCATAAATGTATCTATCTACATCCATAGCCATATCCCAAGATTTAATGAATTCTTCTAACCATTTTCTTTGATCGTTAGAAAGTTCCTCTCTTAATATCACTTCATCCGCACTTGTTGGATTATTGATATTATTTTTTTCGCACCATTCATTATATAAATCAGTTAATTGATTTATTTGGCATTTATCTTCTTTTTTACTCATTTTATCCTCTCTCTTTTTGTGTTTCTGACCTCGTCAGTGTTGTAATTAACAACAGAAGCCCTCGAGGGAAGAGGGCGTTTCGGTCTTTAACAAGAATATAACTCTTCTAAATAATCATCTAATCCCATTTCATCTACAAATGGAGCTTTATAACTATCGGTCCACCAATAACCATCAACTGTATTCGTTTGTGTGTTTATCCATATATTAGGACCACCAAAGGCAACCAATACTCTAGCAGCTTTATATGTTTTATCATTGTGAATGATCCATTCTATATCTAGAATAGAACCTTCATCAAAATAATCATAAGCGCTTACTTTACCTTCCGATATTTCATTAGCTATATGTTCACAATTATTTTTTAATTGGTCCTGTGTTGTGTCTTTTTTTCTTAATGCGCTCATCTTATCCTCTCTCTTTTTGTGTTTATCTTGATTCGTATCCATAAAAAAAACTTATCAAATCATATGGGATAATCAAGCATATAATTATTTATTTTGATTAAATAAAGCTTTGAAAATGTGTGGTATAATTGCAACAACTGTTGCAGAAATACAATACATCTGTTACTTTAAATTTATGGCAAGGAATGAGTCTAATTTATGGAAGTATATTAAACAAAATACGCCTTTAATATCATGGACTCGATTAGAAAATTCAAGTGTTCAAGGTACTCCCGATCTATTGGGATACAATAAAAAAGGTCATTTCTTTACTGTTGAACTTAAAGTAGCAAAGCATAACAAAGTGAAGATTTCACCACACCAAATAAGCTTTCATTTGAGACATCCTAACAATTCTTTCATCTGCATTAAGGCAATCGTTCCTAGTCGCCTGAAACTTTATGAAGGCAGACAGATTCAATCTCTAGTTGCAAGTGGCTTGAAACTTAAACCTTTAGCCGAAGGACTCGCAGATTGTTTGAAAGTATTTGAAGAGATTTAAAAAAGTCCTATAAAATCCTTTACCTTTTAAAAATTACAATAGGAAAGATCCTTGTTACTTGTTGCTGGTTACTTGATGCTTGGTGTTAGTTGCTAGATTCTAGTCGCAGGAGTCTTTGGTCCTTGATAGAGGTCCCAATACGATTTCCAAATTTCAAAGTTTCTTATTATCTAAATCGACATTTTACCCCAGTATTTATATATTGTAGTACATTGTTGTCGGTTTTATACGCTTAAACGCCCCAAAATCATTATTGATTTGTAAAAACATAGCAAATACAATAACAATCAAATAAAACAACATTACAAAAAAATTTTAAAAAAAATTTTTCAAAATGCAAATTGATTTAGAAAAGATAAAGAAACTACCCGCTGATGTACGCAAGGACTTTATGAAAATGTACTTGCAGTTACAGGAGAAAAAGAAAGAAGACAAAGTCAAAAGCGACTTCTTAAGTTTTGTGAAACACATATGGCCTGATTTCATTGAAGGCTATCACCATAAAATTATTGCAAAAAAATTTAACGAAATGGCAGAAGGCAAGGTCAAAAGATTAATCGTGAATATGCCGCCAAGACATACGAAGTCCGAGTTCGCCAGTTCCTTGTTGCCTGCTTGGATGATCGGGAGAAGTCCTAAACTCAAAATTATTCAAACGACCCACACTGGAGAGCTTGCTGTAAGGTTTGGTCGTAAAGCTAAGAACCTTATCGATAGCGAAGAATATCAAAAGGTATTTAAAACAAGATTACAGGAAGATAGTAAAGCCGCTGGTCGCTGGGAAACTGCTCAAGGTGGCGAGTATTTCGCAGCAGGCGTCGGGGGTGCTATTACAGGTCGAGGTGCAGATTTATTAATTATCGATGATCCACACTCAGAGCAAGATGCTATGAACATGCAAGCTCTAGAGCGAGCGTACGAATGGTATACTTCAGGACCACGACAACGTTTGCAACCAGGTGGTAAGATTGTTTGTGTAATGACAAGATGGAATACCAAAGATCTAACCGGTATGTTAGTTAACTCACAAAAAGAACAGAAAGCTGATCAATGGGAGATTGTAGAGTTCCCAGCTATTATGCCATCAGGTAAACCTGTTTGGCCTGAGTATTGGAAACTAGATGAACTCGATGCAGTTAAGGCATCACTATCTGTTGGTAAATGGAATGCACAGTGGATGCAAAACCCTACATCAGAAGAAGGTGCTATTATTAAACGTGAGTGGTGGAAGAAATGGGATAAGGAAACCTTACCTCCTCTAAGACATGTCATACAATCCTATGATACAGCTTTTATGAAAAAAGAAACAGCCGACTATTCTGCAATCACAACATGGGGCGTGTTTCAAGAGAACGAGGATATGCCACACAATTTAATATTATTAGATGCTGTAAAAGATAGATTAGAGTTTCCAGAGTTAAGACGACTTGCAAAAGATCAATATGATTACTGGCAACCAGAGACTGTCTTAGTTGAGGCGAAGGCTAGTGGATTACCACTAACCTATGAACTTAGAGCTATGGGTATACCTGTAGTGAACTTCAGTCCGTCCAAAGGAAATGATAAGCATACAAGAGTTAATTCTGTTGCGCCATTATTTGAAAGTGGTATGATATGGGCTCCAACAGATAAAAAGTTTGCACAAGAGGTTATTGAGGAATGTGCTGCTTTTCCGTATGGAGAGCATGATGATTTGGTTGACTCAATGACTCAAGCTATTATGAGATTTAGACAAGGGGGTCTGGTTACTCATCCTGAAGATTATAAGGACGAAAAACTGCCTCCAAAAAAATATAGTTACTATTGGTAATATGGGAAAAAAACTATCGACAGGTGCACCACCTAAAAAAGGTCCTAACCCTCAGGGGTTGAATATTAAAAATAAAAAGGTTAAAGTAGTTCGATTGGAGAAAAATAATGGCAGACGTAGATAAAGCTCTTCCAAATGTAGAGCAAACGATAAAAATACCTAGTCCAGAAGAACTACAGGTAGAAATAGAACAAACACAAAAAGATCCACAAGCACCCGTTGACGTTCAACCTAACGAAGATGGTAGTGTGGATATTAATTTTGACCCATCAAAAGTTAACTTAGAACAAAGCCAAGATCATTTTGCAAACTTAGCAGAACTATTACCCGAAGAAGTTCTTATGCCTATCGGTCAAGAACTGTCTGCAAACTATCAAGACTACAAATCATCAAGAGGTGATTGGGAAAAAGCATATACATCAGGATTAGATTTACTAGGTTTTAAATACGAAAGTAAAACAGAACCTTTCAAAGGTGCATCAGGTGCCACGCATCCTGTATTAGCAGAAGCAGTTACACAATTTCAATCATTAGCTTACAAAGAATTATTACCTGCAGGTGGACCTGTAAGAACTCAAATCATTGGACTACCAACACCAGATAGAGAACAACAATCTCAACGTGTAAAAGATTTTATGAACTACACAATTATGTCTGAGATGAAAGAGTACGAAGCTGAGTTTGATCAAATGTTATTCTATTTACCATTATCAGGATCTGCATTTAAAAAAGTTTACTACGATGAAGTAATGGGTAGAGCTGTTTCTAAATTTGTCCCTGCAGATGATTTAGTTGTACCTTACACGGCAACATCATTAGAAGACGCTGACTCAATTATACACACCATAAAAATCTCTGAGAATGAATTAAGAAAACAACAAGTAGGTGGTTTCTATAGAGACATAGAATTAAACCCTGCTTATGTAAACGAATCAGAAACAGATAAAAAAGAACGAGAACTTGATGGCACAAGAAAAGGTAAAGATGAAAAAATGTATTCTTTACTTGAGTGTCACGTGAACTTAGACATTGACGGATTTAACGACGTTACTGCTGGAGGTGATCCAACAGGAATAAAATTACCATACATTGTAACCATTGAAGAGGCTTCAAGAGAAGTATTATCGATTAGAAGAAATTATGAAATAGGTGATCCAACTAAAAGTAAGATTAGTTATTTTGTTCATTTTAAATTTTTACCTGGTCTTGGCTTTTATGGTTTTGGATTAATTCATATGATCGGTGGATTATCTAGAACTGCAACATCAGCTTTAAGATCTTTACTTGACGCAGGAACCTTGTCGAACTTGCCTGCTGGATTTAAAATGCGTGGTATAAAAATGAGAGATGAATCTCAATCTATTCAACCTGGAGAGTTCAGAGATGTAGATGCTCCTGGTGGAAACTTAAGAGATGCTTTCATGACTCTTCCTTTCAAAGAACCATCGCAAACATTATTACAACTTATGGGCGTCGTGGTAAATGCAGGTCAAAGATTTGCTTCAATAGCAGACTTGCAAGTAGGGGATGGGAATCAGCAAGCAGCAGTGGGCACGACGGTTGCTATGCTTGAAAGAGGAAGCAGAACAATGTCTGCTATCCATAAAAGATTATATGCGTCGATGAAAAAAGAATTTAGTTTATTAGCAAGAGTTTTCAAATTATATCTACCTCCAATCTACCCCTATGATGTTATCGGAGGACAGAGGCAAATCAAACAATTAGACTTCGATGACCGAGTAGATATAATGCCAGTTGCAGATCCAAATATTTTTTCCCAAACACAACGGATCTCCCTCGCACAAACAGAGATGCAACTGGCTGCCTCGAATCCAGCTATTCATAACCAATACGAAGTATACAGAAACATGTATGAAGCGTTGGGTGTAAAAGATATTGATTTAATTTTAAAAAAACCACAGCCGCCTACACCAAAAGATCCAGCATTAGAACATATTGATGCATTAGCCGGTAAACCTTTTCAAGCTTTTCCTGGTCAAGATCATCAAGCACACATCACAGCGCATTTAAATTTCTTACAAACAAATATGGTTAAGAATGCACCTATGGTAGGAGCTGCCATACAAAAAAATATACTTGAGCACATTAGTTTAATGGCACAAGAACAGATAGAATTAGAGTTTAGAGAAGAATTACCTCAATTAGCAATGATGATGCAACAAGCACAGATGAATCCACAAATGCAAAGACAGGCAATGGCGCTTCAACAACGTATTGATTCTAGAAAAGCTGTGTTAATATCTGAAATGATGGAAGAATACATGAAGGAAGAAACACAAATTACATCTAAATTTGGAAATGACCCTATTGCAATGCTAAGAGCTAGAGAATTAGACCTACAAGCACAAGAAAACTCTAGAAAAAAACAAGAAGGTGAAGAGAGAATTAATCTTGATCGTATGAAAGCGATGATGAACAAGGATACTCAAGAAGAAAAACTAGAACAGAACGAAAAATTAGCAAATTTACGTTCAGATACATCAATTGAGAAAACAATTTTACAAAACGAGTTAAGAAAAGACAATTAATGATTGATAAAAGAGAAAAAAAGCTTTTAAAAAAACATAAAAAGCATCATAGTACAAAACATATGGCTCAAATGAAAAAAGATATGAAAAAAGGTATGACATTTAAGAAATCACACAACAAAGCAATGAAAAAGGTAGGTAGATAATGGCATGGTTTAGTTTAGCAAAGATTGCAATGCAAGCAGGAGCTAAAATATATTCAAATAGACAAAAAACTAAGATGGCAATGTCTGATGCACAGTTAATGCACGCAGAAAAAATGGCTCGCGGTGAAGAATCTTACCAAGGTAAACTTCTTGAAGCGAGACAAAACGATTATAAGGATGAATTTGTACTCGTAATCATATCGGCGCCCATCGTGGTGCTTATGTGGGCAGTTATGTCTGACGATCCGACTGCAATGGAAAAAGTAAAACTATTCTTTGAATATTTTCACGAACTTCCGAAATGGTTTACTAATTTATGGGTACTTGTAGTTGCGTCAATTTTTGGTATAAAGGGTACACAGATATTTAGAAACGGAGGCAAAAAATAATGAAAAGTAAAAATATTCCAAAAGATAAAAAAGGTTTTAATAAACTACCTGAAAAAATTCAGGAAAAAATAAGCCCTAAACTTGCAAGAGAGTTTAAAATGGGTGGAGGAATGGTTGATAAAAAATCAAAATTTATGGGCGGTGGTATAGCTTATAAAGGTGGAGGAAGAGCTATGAAAAGAAAAGGTGGAAAAGTTTAATGGCTAAACTCTGTCCAAAAGGAAAAGCAGCAGCAAAAAGAAAATTTAAAGTATATCCATCGGCCTATGCCAATATGTATGCATCAGGTGTATGCTCTGGTAAAATTACACCAGGTGGAAAGAAAGGTAGTCGTAAGAAAGCTGCTGGTGGTGGTTTTATGGCTAGAAGACTAAACGGTTATGGCTAAAAAAGGTTTAAGAGCTTGGGTTAAAGAAAACTGGGTTGATATAGCTAACAAAAGATCAGACGGCTCTTACCCTAAATGTGGTAGAAGCGGTGGAGAGAAAAGAAAAAATTATCCAAAATGCGTGCCTATAGCAAAAGCTAGAGCGATGAGTAAAGGTCAAAGAGCTAGTGCTGTAAAAAGAAAACAACAAGCATCAAATACAGGACCAAAACCAAGTAATGTTGCAACATATACAAAAAGAAAAAAAGTTGGTTTAGGAGGATTAGTATGAGAACTGATTATGTAACTAGAAGCAATTTTGCAAAAGGAACTAATCCACCAAGAACAAAAAAATATTTCAGACCTACAAAGTCTGGAGCAGGGATGACTAGAGCCGGTGTCGCCCGATACAGAAGAGAAAATCCTGGCTCAAAACTAAAAACAGCCGTGACTGGAAAAGTGAAGCCAGGATCAAAAGCTGCTAATCGCAGAAAATCATACTGCGCTAGATCACTAGGACAATTAAAAAGGTCATCAGCAAAAACTCGTAACGATCCAAATTCACGAATAAGACAAGCACGGAGAAGATGGAAATGTTAAATGAGAAATGCAATAATACAAGCGTTAGAAGATAAGTACGAAGCAGAAATATCTGCAGCACATGCTACAATAAACATATACCTTACTAATTCAGTAGGGATTGGTGAACATCCACAACATTTAATTGAAGTAGATAAACAACTAGATAAAATTGCACAAGCAGAAGAAAAACTAGATGCTTTAGATTCTTTTAGAACACCAAAAGGAGAAAACTAATGGACGGATTAGCAATAGTATCAAAAATACAAAAAATAATAAAAGATAGACTT
>VTLG01002059.1_pt1 | contig 11435 bp, 8 predicted proteins | sample 4694571 | NCBI WGS metagenome assembly VTLG01 (sample SAMN12604809, study PRJNA352737) | marine metagenome | biome: ENVO:00000447; feature: ENVO:00000209|ENVO:00000569|ENVO:01000036; material: ENVO:00002151; isolation source: viral sequences binned using virsorter ... | reverse complement strand
TCGCCTCGGGCCATTTTTTCTGCGTGCATGTACTGAGCATCAGCCATACGCATTTTTGTCTCTTGTCTTTTTTTATAAATATGACTACCAGCGCTCATAGCCATTTTAATTGCACTAAACCACATTAGTTCCTCCCATTCGGTCTTGGTTTCATTCTAGCGAGTGTTAATCTATTTTCATTCGCCATTTCTTGTTTTTCTATCGAAGTATCAGCTCTTAACTCCGCTAATTCTTCATTTTGGTCTAATTTATCTTCTTGAACGCCTTGATTCATCATTGCCTTCATTTTATCGATATTTAACTTCTCTTGAGCTTCTTTTCTCTTGTTTTCATTGTCCATAGCTCTAATATCAAGCTCTCTAGCTCTTAATTTAGCAATTGGGTCATGATCAAACTGAGAAGTGACCTTTTTCTCTTCATTTTTGAAGTCTTCCATCATTTCAGCGATCAAAACGGCTTTTCTAGCTTCAATTTTTTGCTGTAAAGGTGCCATTTGTTGCTGAATTTGCGGATTTTGTTGCGCCATTTGCTGCATTTGCGCTAATTGTTGTAATTCATCTTTAAATTCTAGTTCAATTTGCTCTTGTGCCATCAAACTTATGTGTTCTAAGCAGTTTTTCTCAACAGAAGCCATAACCATAGGTGCTGTTCTAACCATATTTGTCGCTAAAAAGTTTAAGTGAGCTGTAATATGCGCTCTATGGTCTTGTCCAGGGAAAGCTTGGAATGGTAAACCAGCTAAAGCATCAATATGTTCTAATGCAGGGTCTTTTGGCATTGGTTGAGGTGGTTTTTTTAAGATTAAATCTATGTCTTTTACTCCTAATGCTTCGTACATGTTTCTATAAATCTCATATTGATTATGAAGCTGTGGATTTGAGGTAGCCAATTGCAGTTCCGTTTGTGCGAGGGAGATTCTCTGAGTTTGAGAGAAAATATTTGGATCTGCAACTGGCAGTATATCTACTCTGTCATCGAAGTCTAATTGTTTAATTTGTCTTTGACCTCCAACGACATCATACGGATAGATCGGAGGTAGATATAATTTGAAAATTCTTGCCAATAATCCAAACTCTTTTTTCATCGCAGCATATAATCTTTTATGAATCGCAGACATTACTCTCGATCCTCTTTCCAACATAGCCACTGTCGTGCCCACTGCTGCTTGTTGGTTCCCGTCTCCTACTTGCAGGTCCGCAATGGATGCGAATCTTTGTCCTGCTTGTACCACGACACCCATAAGTTGTAATAAGGTCTGTGATGGTTCCTTAAATGGAAGCATCATAAATGCATCTTTTAAGTTTCCACCAGGAGCATCTACATCTCTAAATTCTCCAGGTTGAATTGACTGCGCTTCGTCTCTCATTTTAATTCCACGCATTTTAAATCCGGCAGGTAAGTTTGACAAGGTTCCAGCATCCAACAATTGTCTTAAAGCTGCAGTTGCTGTTCTCGATAGTCCACCTATCATATGTATTAAACCAAAACCATAAAAACCAAGTCCTGGTAAAAATTTAAAGTGAACAAAATAATTAATTTTATTTTTCATTGGATCACCAACTTCATAATTTCTTCTAATAGATAAAATTTTTCTTGTGCCTTCTTCTAAAGTTACAGTGTAAGGAAGTTTAATTCCTGTAGGTTCACCATTCTGGCCTACATCTTCAAATCCTTCTAGATCTACATTTACATGGCATTCTAGAATAGAATACATTCTTTCATCTCTACCTTTAGAAACACCTTCTAAAGCTCTTTCTTTTTTCTCTGCTTCAGTTTCATTAATGTGAGTTGGATTAACTTCTATATCTCTATAAAATCCTCCCACTTGTTGTTTTCGTAATTCATTTTCTGACATTCTAACAACGTGAATAATAGATTCACAATCATCTAATGAAGTTGCTGTATAAGGTACGACTAAATCATCTGCAGGAACAAATTTAGAAACTGCTCTTTGCATTAAGTCATCATAGTAAACTTTTTTAAATGTTGAACCAGCTAATGGTAAATTAAATAACATTTGATCAAACTCAGGTTCATACTCTTTCATCTGATCCATCAATTGGTAATTCATAAAAGATTTTACTCTTTGAGCCTGTTGTTCTTTATCTGGAGTTGGTAACCCAATTATTTGAGTTCTAACTGGACCTTCTGCTGGTAATAATTCTTTATAAGCTAAAGCTTGAAACTGAGTTACAGCTTCAGCAAGTACTGGGTGCGTTGCACCGGATGCACCTTTAAACGGTTCTGATCTATCATCATAATTAAATCCTAATAAATCTAAACCACTTGTATAAGCTCTTTCCCAATCTTTTCTTGAAGTTTTATAATCGGAATAATCTTGATGAAGTTTACTTCCTAATCTATCTAAAACATCATCGGGTAATAATTCTGCTAAGTTGGAGTAATGACCTTGATCCTGACCTGGATTCATAGCTCCCGGTTCAAAATTTATATCAACACTGCCATCTTCATTCTGTTGTACGTCAACAGGATTTTCTACATCTTGCTGTACTTCTTGTTCCGCTACTGCTACCTCTTCAGGATTAGGAATATTTAATGTTTGTCTTACGTTTGGTAAAGACTTGTCTATTTCTGCCATTTGTTTTCTCCGATATTGTAGTTGTAACCTTTTTTAAGGGAATATTCAACCCTTGTGGATTAGGTCCTCTTTTAGGGGGTACTGTGGTTGTTAGTTTTTTAATCATTTTTTCTTAGCAAAGTTTTCAAGTTCAGATAAATCAGTCATTGCATCATCTATATCCACATAATCAGCATCCCAATCAACATTTCCATCAGGATCTATTTTGGAAGCTTTAACTTCGCCAACAGCAAAGTCATCTGCTGATCTGCTTCCTGCATACTTTCCTTCTTCTATAATTTCACCTTTTTTAAAATCTAAAGAATATTCTTTGTTATAAGCTCCGCTTGTTGTTTCATATTTTCCTTGTTTAGGAGTTACATTTATACTCACATCTCCAGTGTCTATGTCGTAAATCATATCTACATCATCACCACCTTCAAGCGTACCTCTTTTAACAACTTGTCTATCTTTATAAGCCACTTGTTTAGTTACATCCTCACCTTCGTTCCAGAGCTTTTTAACAAGACCGGGAAACCATTCTGGCATGCCTTTAATTTTTTCTATTGCTGGTCCTGTATAAGGTTGAGCTTTTTCTAAAACTTTTCCAAGTTTAAAATATCTTCCAACAAGAGGTAACGCTGCAAGAGCAGTTATACCTTTTATGAAAGCTCTTCTACCTGGACTCTTTGGTTTTGATCCTTCGTCAAAACCTACACGGCCGCCTGATGCGTGTTTTTTAAGACCAGTAACATCGAACTGTTTTAAGGTTTCTTTTTGTTCCACATTTTTTCCGTAATCTAATAATACTTCTTCCAGTTCTTTTAGCTCAGAATCCGTGATCTGTTCCTTTATTTTTTCTGTTTTAATAACGTCTTTAAATCTTTTATCTTTCCTCATGGTTTCAAGCATCTGATGAGGAATAGCTCCTCCTCCCTCTAATTGTTTAATTAAAGTAGTAATTTCGTTTTTAAATGCATTTTTTTCCGCTGAACTAATATTTGCAAGCTTTCCCATAAAATCTTCTTTTTCAAATTGCAAAAGTTGTTTTTTAAGGTTTTTAATTACCCATGCTGCACCTTTAACTAATTTTATAACGCCGCCTCCACCAAAACCTACACGGCCGCCTTGATCGTATCCATAAGATTCTGCTTTTCCTCTAAGATCTTCAAAAAATTCTTCTTGTCTCTCTTTTCGCATTCCTTTTCTTTCTTCTTTTTGTAAATCATATGTTGTTTCTTGTTTTTGAATAAGTTTAAATATATTTTTACTATCTTCATCTGTTGGCTGATTTTTTTCCATTAATTCTTTGGCATATTGTATTTGAGCCTCTGCACTTCCATGTCTGATACCAGCTTGTTGGCTGCCTTCTAATAAAGCTTTTCCCTCATTATATTTTTTGCTTTTTTCCAAAGAAATAAGTTCATCAGGAGTTGCAATATCTTTCATCATTTTATTTCTCTGTATCTCTTTATACCATTCCCCCATACCAGGTATCGTCCATTCTCCTATTGCCTGTGCAGCTACTTCACCAGCAGGAAGTCCTTCTTCAAGTCCCTTAGCTACATCTTGAATTGTCATCACACCAAAGACTGGGCCTAAACCAATAAAACCTCTAGCTCCCCATTTCAAAGTTCCCATGCCAAGTTTTTTAAAAGCATTCATAATCGGGGTTCGAGTTTCGGGAACAGCTTTACCTACTATGTTAAGTGTTCCTTCTGGATCTTGAGCAAATTTTGCCATAGGACATTCCAAAAGATTTCCTCCGCCTTGTAAACCCACACGGCCTCCTGAAGCAAGACCACAACCTAATGCTTTTCTTATGGCCATTATAGTCGGTTTATCAGCGCTGCTTAATAAAGTTTTAATCATTTTATTTGCAGATTCTAAAATAGATTTTTGTGTTGCTCCTCCCTTACTTCCATAATAACCATCATCTAAATAAATTCTAATAGGTCCTATTTTTTTATTTATATTATCTATTTCAACTTTAGCATCAGCTAAAGTCATTGTTCCTGCTCTAATGGCGTCTTCTACTTTTGCAAGTTTTCTATTTGCAAAACGAAAAGCAGGTTCTGTTAAATAAGGATCTCTACCTACTCCCATAGGGTGATGAACTTCTGTTAAATTAAATCTTGGAGATTTCTTTTTAATATAAGCATCAATTTCTGCTTTAGTAGGTATGTTAGATATTTTATTACCAGCTTTAATATCTTGAGTTAAAAGATCTACTTTAAGTATTCTATTTTTTAAATCATGTTTTATTGTTACACCTGATGAAAGTCTTTTACTTCCTGTTGCTGCTTGAACATCATACGCAGCAGTTGATTTATCAAAAAAGCCATTACCAAAAACCTTATCTATTTGTTTTTTAAAGTCTCCTTTTTGAAAATTTTTACCCCATTTAAACACAGCTTGTTTTGGTGCTTGAGTATCTATAAATTGAACTCTTTTCCAAGCGGCAACATTATTTTTATTTTTCATCTTCCAATCGACTTTTCCTGTTTCTGGATTAATAGGTAATTCTCCATTAGCAAACTCACCAACTATTTTTATTCTATCTCCTCTATAAGAAGCTCTATATAAATTAGACCATAATTTTTTTTCACTGTTATCACCAAATGGAAAACCACCAAGTCTTGATTGTTCATTAATCATTGTTCTAATAGATCTTGCTCTTTGTCTATAAATATTTTTTCCTGTTACTGGATCAATTGCATCTGGATTAGAGTTTGCTTTTAACCATTTTTCACCATTTTGAAAATCTCTGATGGTTTCTATTACTTCGCTCATAGTATATTTTAAATTCCCTGGATTATTAGAGGCTACTCCAATCGATCTAAGGCTAACTCCCTTACCACCAGTAGTTAATTCATTAATTTTATTTATTTGAGATTTTGAAAGACGTTTTTTTATATTAATAGTATCTAAAAATTTTGTAACTGCTCCCATTTTAGGTCCTTCAGTTTGTCCTAATAAATATTTTCTAAACTGAAGTCCAAACATAGATTTTTTAAAATATTTTACCCAATTTTCAGGAGTCGGATTTTTTAACCATTTTTGTAAATTTTTAAAACCTTGCTCTATGCTTGTTCTACTTTGTTCAATACCAACACCTTCACCAAAATTAAATCCTTTAGGAAGAGTAACTTTTTTACCTAAAATATTAAAGCTAGGAAAAACTCTTGAAGCTATTTTTTCAGCGTGTTTTTTTCTTGAATAGGCTCTTCTAGCCTCTTTTTGTGCTTCAGTAAGCACTCTAAACCCAGTTCTATATCCAAGGTCTTCACCCTGGAACATTCCACCTTTACCTATAACTCCGCCTTGAGCTTTACCCGGACGCGTAAGGTACGCCATCATCTCATTGTATTCGTGAATCTTCATTTTATTTTCAATATGTTAGCTAAACCGCCGTCGGCAAAAAGCTTTTTTTTCTCTGCAAACTTTAAAGCTTCTTCTGGATCATTAAAACTATACGTTTTACTTTTTTTGTCTGGCTCTCCCCACTTCCAGCTTGCTGTAACTCCAGCGTGCCAGTTGCCGTCTGAATCATACCAACCACCAACACCTACATTATCCGTTCCTATATCAGCTTGTAGTCTATAATCGTTATCCTGATCAAACCAACCACCAATACCCACATTATCAGTTCCTATATCAGCTTGTAATCTATAATCTTTATCCTGATCAATATTTCCAATTACATTATAATCCCAATCTCCAAGTTGTCCTGTTTTGTCTAAATTTAATCCATATTTCAAATCATCTCCCCAATCTCCTCTTGTAGATTGAATATAAGGAGTTAAACTATCTGAAATAGGTATATCTGCTCTAATCATTGCTTCTTTATCCTTTGTTTCTAAATCTTTATAAAGACTTGTACTTAATTCAATTGGTTCTACATTTTTTAAAAGATAATTAGGAATTGTTCCTGTTGCTTCTATTTGAGCTAAATTAAAATTAGGAGAAGATTCTACTGCTCCCCAACCACTTACATTTTTTGTATCAAAAGTAGTTCTAAATCCTTTGTAATCTGAGTTAGGTCTAGAGACTAAGTCTAGTCCAAAATATTCTTTATCCTTATCTGCACTCCATGCTTGAAAAGACATATTGTAATTTTTCATAGCTTCTTGAAACATCATACCCCCCATAGCTCCTTCTGGAAAATCATCTCTGTTAGGTGGCTCCGGTGGAAAATCTCCGTGACCAATAAACATACTATGTATTGTTTCATTATTTATATTATCTTTTTCAAACTTAGGTCTAATAGTCGTTGGTTTTAAAGTTTCTGAATCTAGTTTTACATCATAGTACCCTTCAATCTTTTGATTATCGCTGTTGTATGTAATACCAAGATTGTTTCCTTCTACAAGAGCACTCCAACTTTCATCTTTAGCTAAATTAGTAGAAGCTTTAATTTTAGCTTGAAGATCCGCTGGTAACTTATTGTATGTATCAAGTGCAACACTAAATAAAGTATTATCATCTATTCTAGTAGGAACATTTAAATTAAATTTTTCTGCAGCATCTGTTTCAATTCCTGTTGCTTGATTATTAATTTTTAATTTAATTCCATTATCCATAAAACTATATAGTGTTTGTTGATCTTCTTTCTCATAATTTTTTATGCCGTATAACATAGCTTTAGCTAAATTTGCCGTAGTGTCTTGTATAATACTTGAACTTATATCATCTCTTCTGCCTGCTGGCCTACCCATTGGACCCGCTCCAGCCCCCAACAAAATACCAGAATCAGGTCTATCCTCTCTTTTACCAAATATACTTCCAATAATATCATCTAAAGATTTTTTTGGACTTTCCCACGTGGGACCTATAAATTCAGAACCCTTACTAAAACCAGTTCTATTCAAATGTAAATTACTTATTATTCCGCCGTCGGCGTTTTTAGTTCTGTCTGTTGGATCCCAGTCTTCCAACATCTTTTTTTGATCTTGCTCTTTTAAAAGTTGTTTTCTAAGTTCGTTTTCTTGTTGTGGAGTTAAAACATTTGGATCATATTCACCAATACCTTTTGTTTTAGGAGTTAAAAATTTTTTATCCACACTATTTCTTAACAGTTCTTCATAATGTTTAAAACTTTCACCTTGTCTAAATACATCCCCAATTTCATCCACTGCTTCTAGTGCATCTTCACCATAGTATCTTCTAAATATTTGTATTGGATCCGATTCAGTTGTCTGTCCATAAACTCTAAGAGCTTCATCATCCCATTTTCTTAGTTTTAATCTACCAGCGTCTGCTTCGGTTCGCATAAATTGTCTTAGAGCAGTTCTAATGTTTCCTGTCTTATAGTTTTCTGCCATTACCTTTTGACCTTTCATAATTTCTTTCATTATGCCTCCAGGAGTAGTGTCTTGAGAAGTTTTCTTTAATTCTTCTACTGCTTCTTTTAAGTTCTTCATTTTTGTCCCTAGAGTCTCGATACCTTCATCAATCTCTCCAGTCGGATCACCTTTTGCTATATCATCAGTTCTTTTCTTAACGATTTCTGCAGCTTTATCAGTTGCCACGATGCCTTCTTCTGTCTTAATAGGCACCACATCACCTTTTTTCTCAGTCTTAGGTTTTTTGTATCTAGAGTAAATATCATCTATCTGCTTTCTTAAAAGTTCAGATACTTTACCAAATTCTCTTCTTGCAAAATCTAGAATTTGTTCTTTACTCATGCCTTGTTTAGCAAGGTTTCTCGCTGCTTGTAAAAATCTGATAACTGAGTTTATAGCCATTAATAGTACACCCTCTTAGTTTTTATAATTTTCTCATCCTTATAGTCTTCAGGATGAGGTATAAGACCCCCTTGCCTAAATCTCATAACGGCCTGAGTCATACTGTCAACCAAGTCGTCGTTATCCCCATAAGGAAACGCCGCGCATTCTTCAATTACTTCTTGCGCGAAGTTCTTATTAGTGGGCGCCCATATCGTTCCGCTTTCAAATAGCGGTGCGACCGAGTTAACACGTGTATGTTTATCATTTCCTTTTGACGGTGTAAAGTTAATAACTGGTATGCCCATATTTCTTAATTCATACGTCAAAGGTAGTCCTGATGCCTTTGCTTCGATTAAAACTGTTTCCGGCTGCCAGTAATCATATTGTTCTTTAGCAACCCGTCTTAGTTCTGGAAACTCGTATCTACCTTTTAGTGCATCAACCAAAATTAAATTAGCGGGCTTGTCCTCATTTTCTCGAAACACGCCCCACGTTGTAATAGCAGAATAATCCGCTGTTTCCTTCTTCATAAAAGCTGTATCATAACTTTGAATGACGTGCTCTAGTTTCGGCATCGTGTCTCCCGTCCATTTCTTCCACCATTCTCGTTTAATAATTGCACCTTCTTCAGATGTAGGGTTTTGCATCCACTGTGCATTCCATTTACCAATTGAAAGTGATGCTTTAACAGTTTCTAGCTCCTTGCTATTCCAATATTCAGGCCAGACAGGGTTTCCTGATGGCATGACTGCAGGAAACTCAACTAACTCCCACTGATCTGCTTTTGCTTCTTTTTGATGTTCTAATAGCATTCCCGTTAAATCTTTTGTGTTCCATCTCGTCATTACACAGACGATAGTTCCACCTGGCTGCAAACGTTGACGTGGACCTGATGTATACCATTCGTAAGCTCGCTCTAAAGCAGTCATGTTGAGGGCATCTTGCTCTGAGTGAGGATCATCGATAATAAGTAAATCAGCACCACGACCCGTTATTGCTCCACCAACACCAGCTGCAAAGTACTCGCCGCCTTGTGCGGTTTCCCATCTGCCTGCTGCTTGTGAATCTTCTCTAAGTCTTGTCTCGAAGACTTGTTTGTACTCTGGGGAATCCATGAGCGTTTTAGCCTTTCTACCGAACCGAATCGCTAGTTCCCCGGTGTGAGTCGTTTGAATAATTTTTAATTTTGGGTTACGCCCGATCATCCAAGCGGGCAGCAAGGAGCTAGCGAACTCGGACTTTGTATGTCTTGGTGGCATATTGACAATTAATCTCTTCAGTTTGCCTTCTGCCATTTCGTTAAATTTTTTTGCAATAATTTTATGATGTCGACCTTCAATGAATTCTGGCCAAATGTGTTTTACAAAACTTAAAAAGTCAGTATTGACCTTAGAAATTTTCTTTTTTTCATTAAACTTCAAATACATCTTCATGAAGTCTTTTCGTACGTCTGGGGGTAATTTTTTTATTTTTTCTAGGTCTACTTGCATATTGGGTCCCATAATGAATTTAACGCCTTTGACAGTCAAAATCAAGGCATAAAGGGTCGAGTTTGGGACCCCTTTTTTCTATATACTAATTAAGGAAAAAAACTCTGCAAATTGGAAAAAGGTTTTGGTACCTCTATTGAGATGTGGCGCGCTAGCGCCACGACCTCGGGTTTATGATTAGTCTAACAAGACCATGTATGCTTTCGCATTGTTCTTACGAAACCAATCTAAATGATTACGCATAATCTGCCAATGCTTGCTTACACCTGTGCCAAGTGTCTTATCTTCTAGCGTTGCCATCATCTCAGCTATAAAGATATAATCGTGACGCTTAGCCTCTTGTTTAGTTAACATAATAGATTCACCTGTAAATCTATTCTTTCTTTCTTCTGTTCTATTATCTGTATTTGTTTTATTCATATCTGGGATAATATATGATAGATCAATCATTGTCAACAGATTTAATTGTGGTCCTTGTTGCTTGATATGGTGTTCTTACATAATCGCCATTGCCATCGTGGATATATCTATGACTCTCGTATTTTTCTTTCTCAACTTTAATAGGTGTTTCTAGCGCCTCGCGCCTTGGTGCGATGTTAATTAGTTCTTGTGTATGTGTAGCAACAAAATCCATTAAACAACTATGATTACAAAAGTAATTCCAAATATTACCACCACCATTACCAAACATGCTTTTGCCTTGACTAGCTTTTATTTTAACAGTTCTTAAAACTTTATTATCGCCACTCCCTCGCACTCTTGATTGTGTTTCCTGAGTATGACACTCAGGACCATGACACCAATTATAATCGCTCATTAAAATACTCCTAACAAAGTTAATAAAATATAAGTAGCCAATATTAAAAATATATTGGCTACAACAATTCCTCCACTCATTAGTGCCTCACTTTCCAACTCGTGTTTGCAGTTCTATATCCGTGTGCGTCTAAATCATAATAAACATAGTACGCAACTCCTTTTTTAGAAACTCCAAACCTAGATTTCTCGTCGTGTTTGCCTTGTCTTGTTATGTGCTTTTTGTGCTTGTTAGCCCAATAAGTTATATAAAATGTTTTAGTCATACTTTCCTCTTTCTGTTATGTATGGGATTTTATATTAAATCCCATACATTGTCAAGTGTTAATTTACACTTTGTTGTTTCTCGTATAATAGTCTTTCTGCTATTTTTTCCTCCCTTGTTTTCTCTCTCTTGTTCTTCATACCTTTAATCCTATCTGCTAGATTTTTAGGATTATAGATAGTTAAGCCAGTTGAGTTTGTTCTGATTATTTCTGCCTCATTAATATTCAAACCAAGTTCAGTAGCAAGTTCAATCGCCTCGTCTAAATATTTATAACCTTTTAAACCAAGTTTAATTTCTTTCATCTGGTCTAAAATAGATTTAATCCATTTTTGATGAGCAATTACAAATTGTCCTTTGGCTTGTTTCCAAGAAATTAAAAACTTAAATTCTTCTTCACTACAAGCAATAGACCTATCTCGACAATAACTTCTACCAATTAAATCTAATTGATATTTGTCGTTCCATTGTTTGCCATAGCCACTATCATCATTACCAAGATACTTATTATTGTTGTCAGTATATTTTGTTTTATGAGGATTATGGTCTTTGCCCTC
>VTLG01013749.1_pt1 | contig 11436 bp, 11 predicted proteins | sample 4694571 | NCBI WGS metagenome assembly VTLG01 (sample SAMN12604809, study PRJNA352737) | marine metagenome | biome: ENVO:00000447; feature: ENVO:00000209|ENVO:00000569|ENVO:01000036; material: ENVO:00002151; isolation source: viral sequences binned using virsorter ... | reverse complement strand
AAAACCTCTTATAAATTCACCACGAAGGTCTGGCACATTAAAGGATGAGCCATCAGCTGTTCCCCACGTAGTCCCAATTGTTGAGAACAAAGCAGAATAAGTAGTCCTACTAATAGAAGCTCCATTACATTCCAAATATCCAGCAGGAAGAGTTGTTGTTGCCATTGCAAAAACAGATCCTGTAGGAACACCAGCTACTGCTGCCCAAGAAAGCACACCCGAACCATTTGACTGCAAGAAATCTCCATTATTTCCATCGGAAGTAGGAAGGGTTAATGCAACATCACTTGTTAAGGCAGGTGCAGCTAAAGAAACAATATTTGAACCACCTGAATCTCTTAATCTCAATTGTTTACCATCTTCTATTTCTAAACCTGAACTATTCAGATGAGCTATTAACGAACCACCTGCTGTAATGCCCAGATCATTAGCAGCAACTTTATATAAACCTGTATCAGTATCTCCACTAAATCCAAGTCCAGCAGAACCTACAGCACCAGCAGCAATTAAAACATTCCCTGAAAATGTAGCTCCTGTAAGGAGAGCCATCCCTAAGTTTGTTGAAACATCTCCAATTAATATCCAACCGTTATCTGAACTATTTCTAATCTTTAATGTGTCTGGATTTGTACTTGTATCTAACCAAAGTTGATGAGCTGTAGTTGTAGAAGGCTCAGAAGATCCAGAACTTAAACTATAAAGCGCAGCAAGGTTATTATTTATATCGGCCCTCACGTTGGCCCCTGTATCATTCTGAATTATTTGGTCTGATTGGGCCATTAGATTCCTTGTCCGTATCCAGTAGCCGTCCAGTGGAATGAACGTGCTTGACGAGTACCTCCACTATTGTAGATGGAAACGGCAAAAGCGGTAGCAGAACTACTTGCAATCGTATAATAATCACCTGAATTTGAAGTACTCATACTGATTCCAATTGCAGGAGTCGCATTAAATCTCTTAGAGAAAGTAACGGTCAAATCTCCACTAGCAGAAGAAGTTCCAGTACCATTTATTGTTCTTGTAGGCATGTGAGAGGCAACTCGTAATTGTTGAATTGCAATACGAGCATCATTTTCCCCGTCTGTATCTACTTCTGCCTTTAATTCATATCCTCTCGCTTGGAACTGTGCATTATTATATGGTCGCCAAGTTGTCCACGTAGGAGAACTACTAGGGTTATCCTGTGTTGTTCTTATATATAAACTAGCATTTGCATTAGGAGGAGTCGTTCCATCAACACTTGTGATTGCGTCAAAACCAGTTGTTCCTGCTGCTGCCGTTGCATCATAATTTGTACCTAAAGAATCCAAGAAGCTGTTACCAGGATAGAAACTCCTAACTTTCAAAGTACTTTCTAATTGAACATTAAAGACAGCACCTAAATCTATGGGGTTATTTTGGAATAAATAAGTACCTGTTGTTTTATAATTAGATCCGTCAGTTGCGTTCATCAATTCTCCACTATCAACGACTAAGTCTGTTTTTGTTCCAGGGAAAGTAGTGTCTTCTGTTTGAGTATTAATATTAACTAAATTGTCTAAATCAGGCTTTGTAAATTCAACTGATGCTGTATTAACACTAAGCCTTCCACCTGAATCAACAAATCGAGCTAAATAAGTTCCTCCTTTTAAATCTGCATAGGCTTCCTTAGCCGTACCAGTTAAATCACTATGAATACTAGATGCAGTTGCCCAAGTAACATTCGTCAAATCAGGGGAATGTCTAAGCCTGACTAGTCCACCGACGATTACGTCAAGATCAGCAGATTGAGTCCATTGCAAACGAGCCAACCCGTTAGTAGGGATCATCGTTAAATTAGTAACATCCCCAGGAGCCGCTGTTTTACCTGCTAATGCTTTTGTAAAAGTCGCAATAGTACTTCCTTTATTTAAATAGTTAACTGCCTGAATCTGAACAGATAATGTACCTGCTCTTAACGCACCAAAGTTACCACCTTGTCTAAGGCTAATAGAAGGAGAAGCAGTTGTTAACGTTGCCCAGTTATCATTATCTACTCGATAAGTAACTCTGAATTCTGTAACTCTCTTTCTGTTATGTTGCCAACTTAAATCACAACCGACAAACACACCTTGTCCATCTGAATAGAGAAATTCTTCACCTTCAATATCAGTAACAGGATCAGGTATTGCACTTAAATTACTAATATCTCTAAGAACAACATCTGTGCCTGAATCAACAGCAGAATAAATAGAACTATTGTATTCAAGAGCCGTAACGGAAGAAACTCCATCGGCTCCCTCTGATACACCTACAACTTGATACTGTTGAGATTGAATATCAGTCGTCTGAATTAAATAAACAGACTCATCATTAGGAGCCTCACTAAATGCAGAGCTTACAGTAATTGTAGGAGGAGATGTGTTGGGAGTGTAATTAGAAATTGTTTTTGTCTCAACGACACCAGTGGGTTGGATGACAGATAAAGTTGGACTTTTAGTTAAGTCAACAGAGAAATCTTCCCCACTATCTATATTTATTACAGTCGTAGTTGAACCTGTCCCAATGCGTCCCGATCTTCTTGTCCCTGCTCTAACTGGATCAGCAATATCAATTACCATCCCAGGCCTTAACACAATTCCACTATCTATTCCTACAGAAAAAGTACAAGTTTGAGTAAGCAATTGTTCAGATTTCAGCAACCATAAACCCATTCGATGAGCTTGTCCCTGAGAATAACAACCTAAAGCCTTGACATCTTTACTAATAATTCCATTCTTAGCTATCGCATCTGCATCTTCTACATATTCAAACATTGTTTCACCTAGGCCTTCATAAGTTTGATAAGCCACTTTTACCGAAGTATGTCTCGCTTTCTGAGAAACACCAGAATACTCAAAAGATCCATCAAGGACGTTACTAGGCCCAAGTAAATATTGACTATCTTTTGGCTTATCTTGCAATACCATCATGTTCCCAGCACCATAATAACTCATACCCCTAAACAAAGAAGTCATTTCTTTTATAACTGTATAAACATCTTTCCTTTGATTAATTAAAATATTACACGCAAATCTTACTTCTTGACCACCTTTTCTATCTGAAACTAATTCATTACAGTATTGAGAAATGCTATAGAAATCCCACTTGTCAAGGGAAGACTCAGGAATCGAACAGCCGTACCTAGTGGAAACAAGCAAATCATAGAGACACCACGCAGGATCATTGCACCACGTAGCAGCTCCAAAAGTTCCATTCCAAACACCACTATAAGTTACACGCCCTATATGTGTAGTTGTATCTACAGTTGCATTACTTGGAAGTTTAACTTTTATGCCTCTAATTTTATATTTACGATCTGGAATATTATTAAATTGCCTAGAATCAAAACGAAGATATGCCAAGGCACTATTTGGATACGTTAATTTCTCATCAATAATCTCTGTATAACTAGACCAAAATGTTTTACTCTCTGATTTTGCATCCGCATCATCAGCACTAACTCTAGTAACTCTTACATCTACAGGGAAAGAACCTGACAAGGAGAAGACATAATCCCTCATATAAAGGTTGCTAGACTTACCTACGATATTGTCTGTTTTTACAGTGCTATAACCACCTCCATTGTACTGAGTTTCGATCTTTATTTGAACGCTATTACCTACAATATCGCCATCATCTTCAACCTTTCTCAAAGAAGGAATTCTAATAGTTACCCTTACTCGATCAGTATTAGCATTTGTAATCTGCCTAACAATAGGGCTACCATTTTCAATCTGAACACTAACACTCTTTTCTGATTCAGAACCTTCTAATGCTGCGATATGAGCTTGTGTTTGCAATCCATTCCTAGTCTCTATTGTATAACCTTCAAAATTATTATTCCCACTAGCATCTTGAACAGGTGTTCCTCCTAAATATACCGATTTATACCCATCATCTAATCCTTGAATCTCTCCTTCTGAAAGTAAATCTAATACTGTTGCATACTGAATCGACTGAAGAGAATCATCAGCTTCGGTAGCATTGCCACCACCGCCACCTTTACCACCACCACCAGCTCCTCGAATGTAAGTCATTAGATAACCTGATCTACATCAAGACCACTTGATATTATCGAACTTCCGACAAATAACCTTCCATATGCAATTGGGACAGGCGTGCCAACACGGGCTACGTTTGCAACTCCGCTAAAAGCATAGTTAGTTAATGTTTCCGCTTCTTCTGGGACAGGAGGAGCAGGAGATAATAATTCACCAATCCCTGAAAGGCCCATATAGATACCAAAATTACCTATAGCAGCAAAAGCAGTGGCTTTTGCTAACGCAGCACCTGTTAAACCTGCTGTGGCCCCAAACATCCCTCCCGTAAAAGCAATTGATGCTCCACCAGTCAAAACAGCAGCACCTATTAACAATCCACCAATAAGAACTTTTCCCCATCCACCTTTTCCAGCACCCATTAATACAGGAGTAATACTAAAGACTTCTCTTTCACTCCACGGATAATGCAAAGTTTCTAAATTATCTTCTCCTACTTGTTCCTTCCCTACTTTGACCTTATAAGCAACACCATCTTGCTCACTATCAATAATCCATTTCTGTAATCCAGGAAAATTTGCACATAATGCCCGTATAGCTTCAGCAGGTGTCGCAACATCTAATTCCAAACGGCCTTGACCAATCCGTTTTTTTAATTCCCCATAGACCTTAACGACTTTCATGTTTCAATATTTTGGCAGTATTCTTTTGATAGAAACCACCATAAAGATCTCGTGAACTTAGTCTATCTTGAACATGATGCAAAATCATATTGCCGTCTATATAAATTCCTCCATGATTAGGGACAGTGGCCTCTAAATGCATTAAAACAACAGAACCATATTCAATTTCTTCCATAGGTACTTCTATGAACCCTTCGTCTTTAAAATGATCTAAATACATACTTTCTCCACGTTCCCACCAACGATCCTTACGATCATAATCAGTCAGTTCAATATTAAATTCACGTTTATAAAAGTCTCTAATCAAGGTATAACAATCAATAACACCATAATAAAAAGGTCTTCCTACATAAGGCAATTCATACCCTGAAGGTTCACAATAACCCCAAAATTCTGTTTGAGGATTAACAATATGCCAAGGCAATCCAGATTTTTCACAAGCGACTAAATCAGCAGGACTAGGGGCATGATTTGTAATTGGATGACTATGAATAACAGCAGTTATTTCGCCTTGATCTTCTGCTTTTATATAATCATCTGGATCTAATACAAAATGTAAATCACGTTCATCAGCAATATTCTTACAGGGAAAATACCTTTCTCTACCTTTAACAATATGAACTAAACCTACACTTTCCCTTGGGAAATCCTTCTTAGCATGTCCCAAAGCCTCTGACTGAATCTCTTCAGATAGTTTCATTGAGTTCTACCTGCTGTAGGGAAGGAACCATAAGGCAAATTGCCATTAGCACCAAAACGTAACTTACAAGAACTTAGTCTCTTCCCACATACATCTTGAGCAAGAGTAGAAGCAACAGTATCATCTGCCTTCCAATAATTACTACCTGTATAAGAACATTCAGAGGATCTATACTCCCACTGACAAATATTTCCTATTAATTGTCTTTGAGGAACTTTTTTATTTGGCGAATCTGTCTTCATAGCAAGTTCAAAAGATACTATCGACCTATTCTCAGCAGCTTTCCTATCAACTTCCCAGATTTCAGTAGGCCATCTCGCATTAGGATCAGCACCTGATTCTCCATCAAGATATTTCTTAAGTGTTCTTATTCGTCTTACTTCTGCACCACCCAAATCATTACCTGTAGTTGTTGCATTAACAAGTAATAACAATGTAGTCATTACTCCTGTCGCATTGCTAATGGTTAATGTTGGACGAGGCAAGGTTCCCGCAGAAGAATACTTAAATCCATCAGCTTCAATAGGTTGCCTTGTATATGTTTGTGAAGCAAAAGTAATGTTGCCAGAAACATTGGCATTACAACCATTATGCCATCTATAAACATCATTACTCCCATGAAGTGCAGCGACTAAACGCATCTCAAAAAGTTCAATTATTGTATCTGGAGCTAATGTCGAAACATCTTCATATACACTACTAATTGCAGTCCAAACAGCAGTATTATCTGTTGTTGTATTACCAATACTCTTTACCCAGACAGGCTCAGCAGAACCACTCGTACCTGCTGTTGTGCATTTAAAAAACAGACCATCTACAGGAACGAGAGAGGGTCTTCTTATATCGCCAACACTATATGCAGTACTGGCTGCCCATGCTGCTACTGCCATCTACGGTTCAAAGTATTGGATAAAAGTTGCTTGAATAGTCGCACGATTTAAGTATGGAATTGATTTTGTCCAAGTAAAACAACGCCATTTATAAGTACTCGAATCTTCTGGTGGAGACCAATCAAAAGTTGCACCATCAGAAGCCCTTGCATCTAAGAATGTTTCTATAGTATCTGCATCAGTTTCGGAGACTTCCCATCTTAATCTCCACTGCTTAGGATTTTGATTTAGTCCATATCTAATAACTTGAGCATAACCATCACCAAATTGGATCTCTTTCACAGTAGGTCCACTTAATTTAGAACTTCCGTAAGTTGGATTAATAGAAGGAAATGTAGCCATGATTTAGTAAAGCATACCTCCAGGTCTTTGCTGTTTACCTATTTCAGCTTGAACAGCAGCACCTATTAACTGACCTAATTCTCTACTTCTATCAGCATCACCTTCAACAGCAGTACCAGAAGCATCAACATTAATAGTCATACCTCCCATTGCATTATTAGGGACAACACTTCCACTTGTTCTCGGTACAAATAATTCTGGTCCTTTTTCTCCAACAACGTAAGGAGAACCGCCTGTTACTGGGCCTCCTGAAGCTTTACCAAAAAGTCCCCCTAATGAACCAAAAATCCCTCCTGTTGCTCCTTTTGTATATTGACCAGCAATATTCCCATACATTGTTTGATTAAGAGCTATGTCTAAGAATCTATCTGCAATTTGATTAAGAACATCAGATAATTTTGAAGTGCCTTTTATAAGACCTTTAATGCCTTCAGTAATATCATTCCTGACTGTTGAAGCAAAAGATTCTGCTGCTGCTTTAATTTTATCTTTTAAGTCAGCTTGTTTCGTTAAAGATTTTTCAAGTTTGATATTTGTTTCCAAGTTTTGTACATTTATTTCCATTATTTTCATGCCAGCATCAAGCCTTTTTTGTATTTCATCATTTATCTCTTGAGCTAATAAAACTTCTTCATAATTACCATCTACTTTTGCTTGTAATAATTCAATTGATCTACGTCGTGTTTTGTTTAAATCCTCTTCAATCGTCTTATTATTTTCCAATCTTTTTTTGGATTTTTCTAATAGATATAGAACATTTTTCCTTTGCTCAATTTCTCCCATCAAAATATTTCTTTGATCCGAGGCTCTCTTTGCACCACTTCTACCTCCTCCACCAGACCTTGTCTCTAAAATCTCTTGATTTAATCGTTTGAGTACTGGATCGCTATCAACAACTCCACTAATAGCCTCATCCCGTTGAGATTTTTCTAAAGGTTTCGCCACTATATTAGCCACCATTTCTAAAAGAGGTGCTAAAGCCGCTTGCACTTTTGCTCCTAAAACACTGAAAGCATTACCGATTCGTTGTGAAGCTTCACCAAATCTCTTCAAACTCTCAACAGCTTTTACTCCTAACTTCTCATTCATCGCTTCTGTAACCGCAGCCAGAGCTGCTTGTGCGCCCTGAGTTTTTTCTATAAGTCTTATTCTTCTCTCTTCTTCTGTTCCTGCTATTCCTAATGTGCCAATTAACGTATTTATATCAGGATTAAGAGCATTAAAAGCTTGGCCTAATTTAGCAACTGCACTTACAGCACCAGTAATAGCTGTAACAGCAGCAGTAGCAGCTATACCTCCAGCAAAACCACCGCCTTTAGTCACAGTCTCCCCAATAAAACCACCAGCAGCACCCGCTAAAGCAGTCCCTGGTCCTGATCCAAATAAAAGAGGGAAACCACCACTAATTAACGTACTCTGCCTTCTGGCAGATCGCATTTGTCTATTTAAAGGTGATCCACGTAAAAATCTTCCACCTTCTATTGGAGAACTACGCCAACCAGTAGCACTAGGAGCTTGAGGACCGTAATTCCTTGCTTGAGCAGCACTTACCCCAGGGAGACTCCTCCCTTTCTTTACTTCTGCATTTTGTTGCTTCTGAATCTTTAACTCTTCTTTTTCTATCCTTAATCTATTTTTTAATAACCTTATTTGATTTATTAAGTTTTTCTCTGCTTCCTTCAACATCCCTGGATCTAATCCTCGCCCAAGTTGCGGCTTGCCTCCTTTACCTGGGACACCTGATGGTAACTCTCGCATTATTAATTTTCCTTGCTTATCAACACCTTGGACAGATCCCGTTGTACCCATTCCCCATTGTTGTCTTATCGGCTGATTCCATGCATCTGTCATCTTCCCTAACGACTTCCTCATAGGACCAACGTCCTGGCCCTGTGCTTCTAATAGAGCAACTTGATGCTGAAGTCTTGCTCGTCTTGCTTTCGCTCTCTCCTTAAAGTCAGCACGGAAAGGCTCACCAAAGACAGTTGAACGTCTTGTTTTCGCTACAACACCTGCTCTCTTTTCTTCTAGTTGTAACAACCTAGTTGCATAGATAAGTTCTTCTTTGACAGTTCTTATATGCGCTCTAGCTGTCTCAAGTTTCCTACTATCATTTGCCGTTTTTGCTCTATCTCTAGCTTTCTCCGCAACATCCATATCTGCTCCTTTCTTTCGCAACCTCTCCATTTGTGTTTCCAACCTATATATCCTCGCCATTTGCGCCCCTTTCTTATCTAGAAACTGTTTTTCCTTTGCTTGCAGTTGTTGTTTTCTATTTTCTATTTTTATTGGTTGAGCTAAAGTCTTCTTAAATTCTTGTACTCTTTTTTCTAAAGTACGTAATTCATCCCTAACTTTCTTAGTATCTAACTTTAGATTTACACTATAGGTTGAGCCAGCCACTTACCTAACGTAATCAATATGAGAAGTCTAACGTACCTTACCAGTTTGAGCATTTCTTCTTGCATCTTCATAAGCTTTTTCTTCTTGTTCACTCTTAATTGTGTAATAAGCACTCCATGCATATAACTCTTGTGTTGACATAGTTTCTCTTATTTCTCTATGAGTTTTCCCTAATTTCTCAGCAATAAAAAATTGTAAAAGTAGATATGAATCATTCTTCATCTGTGCTTTTTACGGCATCAGGAGTTTCCTCCTCTCCCAATTCTTGCATCTTGGTCATAATGTCAAGCACAACAGACATTGGGATCTCTCTTCTTAATACAGGCCTATCTGCCTCACTAAATAGTTTCTTACCTTCTTCATCTTGTGCTTTCGTCAAAATAACTTGTAAAGCAAAATCCAAGCTACCTTCTTCATCTCCTTTATTTAATGCCTTTAAAGTATTATTTATTTGATCTCTATCTGCAATAGTTAAAGGAGTCCAAAAAATCTTTAATATTAACTCTTCACCTTTAAAAATAGAGTAACTACTACGTGTTTCAACGCTAAAAGCTTTTCTTAGCTTCTCAATAGCTCTTAAATTAGCCATTTAAAATAATTAATTACATATCAAGCATAGCATAGACAATTAGTTTAGGATTAATTGTCAGCTTTATAAGGCTTGAATCTTCTTGATGCTTTCCGTAAACCAATATCAATATCTTGGCCTATCCATTTCTTCTGTGTTGTATAAACTTTAAACCAATTTACATCTGGATTCCCTCTTGGATTTCTCGCTGTTATCTTGAAGAACTCTGCATGTTGTGCATACGTCCTACTATCATCTCCATACTTCCTATCTCTTTTTCTACTAGCTCTATTACCTCTGTTACTTCTTTTCGATTCCGTTACAGGTACAGTCTGACCTAAATTTGTAGCAAAGCCTGCATAATTAGCACTATTCCCTATAAAAAGCATCTCACTCAAAGGAGTCCTTATAACCCTCGGCCTGACTGGATTTCTAGGTCTAGGATCAGGAATAGGGCCATTCACATTATCTCCTCTAAAAAAAACACCCCCCTGAGAAGTACGACCTCTTTTCCTTCCCAACCTAACTTTAATAGTTTCAGTAGCATCAACAGGACTTTTTGAAATTTCCCAACTCTTTGCAAAACCACCCGTCCACCAAGGCCCTAAATATTGAAGCTTATAAAATATTTCAGCCGCAATCTTTCTTTTACCTTCTATAAAATCTTTTTCTATATCATCAACTAATTGCGATAAATCTGGATTTGGCCCTAGTTTCTTAGGCATTAGCAGTGAAATTACAACTAACAACAGACATATAATGACTGGTGTTTTGATTAGCGACAGAAGTTGGACCTTCTATAGTTGAAATACGAGGAGAAACAGAATACGTATCAACATAAGTTGATGCATTAATATTAGTCAACGCAGTTATCAACGTTTCTGCTATCTCCGTAGATTCAAAAGTACCTTTATCACTTGGGGTCATAATGCCACAAGTAATAGTCCCGCTATAAAAATTGATAGCATCACCTTGAGGCTGTTCTGTAGCCTGAGTAAAATCAACACTTAGCAATACATAGCTTTTTGTTTTACCTGGAGTTGTAAAAGGTGTGTTATCAAAAATGACAGATATCTTAGGATTTACAGCCTTTAATTCTGTCTGTACTGCCTCTTCTAAGGCTGCTCTTGCTTTAACTAAAGTCATTAGAAAACAACATCAAGGCGGAAGAAATATTCTTGTCCACCCTTCATAGTAAGGATGTCTGTAATTCTAGCGACACGAGTAGATCCTGAAAAAGTTAATGTAATTTCATCTTGTAATAATGGCTGACTATTCCCAATTAAATCAGGGGTAATATACAAACGAGCAATATTTTCTTGAACCCCTCCATCTCCACCAGAATTAATAAACTCTATCGGAACTTTTATTGTATAAGACGTAGAAGTAGTATGTAATCTGCCTTTTGAAGCATCATACGAACTAGTACTTTTACGTGTATAAATAATACTTGTGTCTAAAGATGTCCCAAGAGTAGAAACAACTTGTTTTGCAATGCTTTTTAAAGCTGTGTCGAGTGAACCTGCCATTTAACCTCTCACTACTCTTACTTGATAGCTGCCTGAACCACCTAAGCAGTAAGCACCTACATAAGATTGTAACCAAGGGTAAACATCAAAGACATTATTTACTGCACCCATCCCCTGACTACTAGATGAATATTTAACCTCAATCTCACCTAATTTAACCTCTTCAATATTTCCATCAGTTCCTTTGTTTCCTGTGATAGCGTCAGTCTCATTCGCCAATGCTCTAGCCAATTCGTACTGTGCATATTTGATGTTTTTAGGTATGGCTGTGCATACCAATTCAACATCATCGACCTCGTAATTGTTTCGGGGCCATTTAAGTG
>VTLG01008492.1_pt1 | contig 11438 bp, 24 predicted proteins | sample 4694571 | NCBI WGS metagenome assembly VTLG01 (sample SAMN12604809, study PRJNA352737) | marine metagenome | biome: ENVO:00000447; feature: ENVO:00000209|ENVO:00000569|ENVO:01000036; material: ENVO:00002151; isolation source: viral sequences binned using virsorter ... | reverse complement strand
GGCTTGTTCCTCATTTGAGACTTCTTCAGTCATTTTCTTACCTCCTACTCAGGGCTTCATTAACAAGGTAGCTGCGGTGTGCACTTGCAGGGCTTGTCTTGTAAAGGTAGCCTTTCAAAGTTGATTTTATGTAAAGTGCCGATAAATCGGGTAGCTTTACTCCTATTGCATTCTAGGGTTAGTACCTCTCATGTCTTGGATAGTTTTCTCGTCTTGCATGACTTCTTCCTCATCCTCTTGCATAGGGTTAGCAAATCTACGAGTTGTAGTCGTAGTTTCACTTAGTACTCCCCCTTCTTGCATTCCTAGTCTTTCATCTGCTTTAGCTTCAGCTTCTTTCATCATAGACATTAAATTATCTACTCCGAGTTCCTCTGTAGCTTTTGCAGTAAAGACAAACTCTCCATCCGATAACCTAGCAGGTATCGAATCTGAGACTTCTGTGCCCGGTCCTTCAACAGGACCTGCACCAGAAAACTCTGAGGCAACTTCTATAACTTTATCAAATAGCATAGATAGTTGCTCATCTTGTTCTAGTTTTGACATAAGCATACTTTCTTCTTCTTCAGAAAGTGCTTCATCAATTATAAAATCTAAATAATTATCTTCCATCATTTCATCAGGAAGCATTTCTTGTTCTTCTTCTTCTTTTCCCATGAGCATTTCCATTTGCTCATTTACTTCTGGTGACATTTCTTCTGCCATACCACCTTCTTGCATTTCTTCTCTTTTTTCTTTTTCTTCTTTTTCTTTTTTAAGAATTGCAAAGTCTTCGCCACTAATTTTACCATCTTTATTAGCATCAATTTTAGTTTGACCGCCTGTTAGCATAGCCATTCTATCTGGGTCATCTCTTAACATACTTTTCATATTAGTCCTCTGTTCTAGTTAGTGCCTCTTTAACTTGCTGCGGTAATGTTTCCAATCGTGCCAGAGAATGTATCCTCCCCTGCAACCGGAACATTTCCGATTCCGATGTTGCCACCGCCAGTGCCTGTAGCTCCAAGGTCTTGAGGTGCGACAGGTGTTCCTCCAAGACCTCCCATACCTGCGGGTTGTTCACCACCGGGTTGAGTTTCTTCGCCTGTTGTTTGTCCAGCATTTTGCATTCCTATAATTTGTGCCATTATAGCTGCTTCCTCTGGGTCATTTAATATTTCATCTGGGTCGAGGTCTAAGCTATAAGCAAGTTCACTTACGAGTTTAGAAATTTTAACAAATGGTGCAATAGCTGGACTTTGTGCAGTTTGTAAGAACATAGTAAGTCTTTGACTTCTAACTTCTTTCTGCATCAAGCTATTTGTACCAGTAGCTTTAACTTCTAAATCACCAGCCACATCTATCTCACCATCAAAGAACTGCATGTTCCATTGAAAGTAAGCTTCGCCTAGTGGCTTCAACAAAAAGTCATCAAGATTTTTAACAACTGTTTTGATGTTTAAACTTGCTGCTCCTAATAACATTGACATACCTGATGCAGTTCTAGTCATACTTTGTACTCCAGTTTGACCATGACTGTAACTAGGTATACCAGTTTGTTCATCAGCAAGTTGCCTGAACCTATCAAACATCATCATGTTTTCAGGTGCAGTATTTGGAAACTTCAATCCGTATATTGATTGACCCGGCATACCAGCTTGTCTTCTGAATATTTTACCGGGATAGACTTCCATATTTTGCCCTCCGACCAATGCAGACTCATCAACATCAAATACTAATGAACCTGCTAAAGCTAAATTATCAATAGCCATTCTAGCATGACCATTCATAATTTGTTGTGAGTCATCCATGTTTTCTGCAACTCCAACACCAAAAAAATTATAAGGATTTCTTTCGTATGGAAAAGCATTGTAAGGTATGCGATAAGGTGTAAACGGATTAATAACAGCTCTTAGCAATTTGCTACCGCATATCCAAGCATTGATTTGTACTTCATCTAAGTCATCTACTGAGTCAGGTAATTCAATACCTACCTCTCTTGCATATTCAGCATCCATGATTCCCCAGTATTCCAACACTTCAAAGTTTGGCATATAGGTTTCATCTGCTTTATAGTCATCTCGTAATTGTGATTCAAAGTCTTTTTCTTCGTAATTAGGACCTTGTTGAATACACTCACGAATTGCTTCTTCATCAAAGTAAGGCATGTTTCTAAGTTGCCTTAGTTGACTACGATTCATTTTATGACGATGAACTACGTACTCACACTCTTCTATATTTGTAGCTGCAGGGTCTGGATAAAAATCCCAACAACTAACAAATTCTATTCTAGGTACTCTAACTTCAAGTGGGCTATATTCTCTTTCACCTGTTTCATTCCTATCCCACTTATGTAATTTTTTATTAAAGTTAAATGGACCTTTAACTATTCCTGTTCCTAATAGTGCTGCTTCTAATAAAGCACTTCTTATTTCTGAACCACCGTTTGATTCTTCTATTTGGTCATGCACGAGTTTTTCCATTCTTCGTGCAGCTCTTTGTGCTGGAGATATCTCTATTTTTTGTGGGTCAGCACTTGTTCCTTCTTTAACAACTCCAGCTTCTGCTGCTAACTCTTCAATAGTATCTTCAAATAGACCTGTTCCGTAAGTAGCACCAGCTTTTAAAGTTTTACCATCTCCCTCGTAGCCAACATCATAAATACTTTCTACTGGAGCATCCTCTAATCTATTACCTATATTATCTGGCATATTACCTTCTAGATTAGGAGAAGGATTTTGAAAATCTAAAAATGCATCTTCTTTTTCGCCTTCTGGTAATTTAGTTTCTGCTATACCTATTGGAAACTTACCTGTACCAAAGATAACATCTACTAATTGTCCAAAGGCTGCAAGTACTTTAGTTTTAGTTATCTTAACAAATATTCTAGATTTTTCTGATTCTCTAAATTTGACAGATTTATTATATAACCCTCTATAGTTTTCGTATGACCTTAACCATCTTCTTTCATCAGAATCTCTAGATTCTTCAGCAAGAGCAAATCTACTTTTAATAATACCAACTAAGTTTAGTTGTTGGTCTTCTTCTAAACTTAAATTTTTTCCTGCCTCACCTTCAACATCTTCATAAATGTTGTCGGCTGTTAAAAAAGAGTTGTCATTCTCTGCCATTATCAATATCCAAATGTCGAATCAGAAGGTTTAAATATATCTCTTTTTATGCCTCTTAACCTTTCTAATGGACTATCCATTCTAGGTCGACTCATAATCATATAACGTAAAGCGTCATATGCGTGGTCCGAAGCATGAGTATCTACATCTTCTGGATTGGTCTTTGATAGTGGTATACTCTGTAATTCTCTAATTAAATTAGGGCATGTATTGAATATTTGCAACTTAGGTCTACCACTTTCTCGGACCTTTAAATATTCGTGTATTTGGATTTTGCCTTGAACTCTATTCTTATCAGCACGTCTTAACTTATGACCTGCTCTAAGTAAGGCTTCTCCAACAGTAGGTCCTGTTGTTCCAGTTCTAGCCCAAGCTGCTGTATCCAATACACCGTTTACTGAAAATGGGTCTACCATCTCCATATCAGTTATTATACTGCCTAATTCTTCACCTGTCAAGCCTTTTTTATATAATTCTCTATAAATTATTAAAGTACCATCATTCATATCTATAGTTCCCCATAGACAACAACTCTCTGAAGCATACCCATAGTCAATACCTTTTACTCTTTCCCATGATAAAGGTATTTCAAAAGGAGTAATAATATGTGCATCTGGGTCAAATTCTACAAATGCAGCACCTTCTGCAACATCCCAGTTTCCTTCTAATAATTGTCTACGTTGAATGGGAGGTAATGAGTTAAGCATTTGCTCATACACACCATCTTCTGATAAGTAAGGATTATCTGCAAGCTTTGCAGGAATAAACTTACGAGTTAGTCCATCTGTACCTACAAAACTTTTATTATTTTCTTCTGGCTCTATATATCTTTTTTTAACCCATTGCGAACCTACTCCACCGGGGTTAGCAGTACAACGAAGGTAAGTTTTTATTTCTGGGTCAGTTGTTCTAAGACGAGAAGCTAAATAGTTCCAACTAAACTCTGTAGGTAAGTGCGTTATTTCATCAAACCCAATCCAAGAGTACGCTTGACCTTGATATCTATAAACATCTGCATCACGTTCTAAGAAACCAAACTCTATTTTTGCACCGCTTGGGAAGTTCCAAAGTTTTTCTACTTCTCTAAACTTAGCACCGGGAAATGCTTGTGGGTATAACTCTCGGCTTTTATCTATCATTTCTCGCAACTCTGGCATAGACCTACGAAGTATTAAAGCACGATGAGCTTTTTTGTGAGCATATCGGAGGGGGTCTACCAACATTGCGTATGACTTTCCCCCACCTGCAGCACCGCCATATAGTACGTCTTTTTCGTCTGCAGCTAAGAAATCTGTTTGTGGTCCTTCGTTAGGATGAAATAAAACATTTGCATCTTTAAGGTCTTCTTGGACTGCCTTGGGAAGTGCTGAAATATCTGAATCAGTAACAAGTGTTTGTTCACCGCTACCAATATTTTCTAAAGTTGTTTTTTGTTTTTTTAAAGAAGTTTTAGCGTTTTTTAGTTTTTGTTCTAGCTTTTGAATATTTTTTTGTTTTCTAGAAACTGTTCTTTGTGCTGCTAACTTTGCTTGTTCTGCAGTATTAGGGCGACCTCCTTTTTTTCTAGGAGTACCATCTTTTTTTAAAACAAAGTTACCGTCTTTATCTTGCAAGTAAAGATGAGGGTTTTTCTCCCAATCTTTTATCTCTTGGTCCATACTTTTTATCTATGTGTTTTTTTAATCCCGGAGTAGATAGTTTTCTACCTGTTTTATATTCTAACCAATCACAAGCTTCTTGTAGACTACACTCTTCATTTACAATCATACTTTCTGCAAAAGATAAAGCATCTAGTTCTTCTTCAATAGGTTTTAAATAATTAGGAGTATTTTCATCTATTTCATACCCAAAAGGAATAGTAGATGTAACTCTTCTTATGTAACCATCTGGAACTAACTTCATTTCTTTAGGAGGTTTTTCTATACTTTCTAACTTTTTTGGCGATTCGTTTTGGTTGTTTAACAAATTGTTTGCCTTTCTTTGTGCCTTTTCTTTTTGCTCTTGTCGTTGCTGCATATTCTTCATCTGATAAGGCTTTAATAGCTTTTTCAGGTAAGTAGCGTTCCCCGGTCTCTGAGGACTTCTTGCCACTCTTAGTTCTCCATTTTTGTTTGGTCCATTGTCTAAGACTACGTTGACTTTTCTTTAGTGACATATTCTTTCTCTATTTTTATAAATTCATTCCAACGATAAAACTTTTTAGTGTGTGAACTCCAAAACCAACCTTCATGCTTTTGTTTTTCCATGCTTTCTCCTAATAGCTTCTTTGCCTCGTTTAGCAATATTTGCTTGTTCTCGTTTGCCTTGTACCTTGGCTCTTTGCTCAAGTACAGTAAGTATTTGAATCTTCCGAGCATACGGTTTTTTAATTTTTTTAACTTTTGCGACAGTAGCACGAGCATCAGCAGGTGTTGCATACTTGATACTAACTGTATCTTTTGGGTTCTCATCTGTATATAGTCTTCTACCGCTACCCTTAGGTTTTTTACCTGTTCCTACTTTTGGGTCTTTTTTTCTTTTTGTCATTTTTACCTGCTTTAGATAGTGCTATAGCTACAGCTTGTTTTTGAGGCTTACCCTCTTTTTTAAGCTTTCTAATATTCTTTGAAATAGTTTTTTGACTACTTCCTTTTTTTAGTGGCATTTTTTTCTGTAATTTTAAAAATTAAATTAATAACTATTTGTGATAAAATAAAACCAAAAGTTAAACCAATAACAAAAGCAATAGTATATAATGCTAATTCCATAATAAAATGAGCAGTTTTGCTTCTTACTCAGGAAATAAAATTAAGCAGCTTTTTCATGCTTAACTCCTCTGTAAATCATTTGCTTGTTAGTCTTAACAGGCTTTTGATTTTTTCGAGGAGCTACTTTAGTACCTCTATAAGTAAACATAGTAACCTCCAGTTATGCAATTGAATTTAAATACACCTAAGTGTATCACCCATTTGCGTTCCTTCGATATTTCTATCTACTTCCGGCTTTTACAAGCTGAACGAAAAATCCTTCTTGATTATGACACTCTAATTGTTGTTGTCGTATACGTTCTTGTAGCTCTGTAAAGTCTACTTGTTGTTCTGTAGGTCGAGCCATTATTTATAGCCACCACCTTTCTTTTTATATTCTGATGCTAAAAGCTGGGCTTTTCGAGCTGACCATTGACCGGGTTTACCTCCTTTAGAACCAGCCTTAATCCTTTCAAAAAGCCTCTTACGCATAGTCGGCTTGGTATAATTACCAGCCTCGTTAACTCTGGATTTACTTTTCTTTTTTGTTGTTGTTTTCTTTCTTGGCATCTTTACCTCCAAAAATTTTATCCCAGTTATCACTAAACTGTACGTCAGAGACTTGTTTAGCTCTAGCTTTATTACGAGCCATCCTATTACGTTTGGCTGCTGATTTTACTCCAAAATGTCCTGCGTGTGGCATATTAAATTTTTAATTGAATTGAAACTCCACATCCACATGAAGATACTTCGTTTGGATTTATAATTTTAAAGAACTCATTAAGTCCTTCTCTTTGATAGTCTAAAATAGAACCATTTAGGAATGGTAAACTTATATTATCTACGACAATTTTAAATTTACCGTAATCTAAAATATTATCGTTTGAAGTAATATTATCGGTTTGTTTAATAACATACTCGTACCCAGCACAGCCACCATCAGTAATGCCAAGACGTATATTACTTTCTTTGGAAGCAAACTCTTCACATCGTTCAATAGCTTTTGTAATTGCTTTATTTGTTAATTCAATATCCATATCCATTTGGGTCTTCCCAGCGTTTAGGCTGATTGTGTTGTCTATGTTTTACTTTAGCTTCCCAATCTGCTATAGCTCTGTGAATACTTTCTTCTGCTAACACACTACAATGTAATTTAATCGCAGGTAGTTGCAGGGCTTCAGCAATATCTTTATCTTTAATTTCTTTTGCTTCAGCTATAGTTTTACCTTTTAACATATCAACAAACATTGTGCTTGATGCTATGGCAGAACCGCAACCATAGGTTTTAAACTTAACATCCTCTATTATATCATTATTTAGTTTTAATTGCAACTTCATAACGTCACCACATGCAGGAGCACCAGTTAAACCGGTAGCTACATCAGGGTCGTTAGGGTCAAACCTACCAACTGCATGTTTATCAGGATTATTTAAAACACTTTCAAAACGGTCAACTACTTCTTTTGAATAAGCCATATTACCACTTTACCTTATCTGCCCACCATGCTGCTGACATCTTGCCTTTAGCAATATTTTTAGCATGACGAGCTTTGAAAGACTTACGCTTTGCTTTCATTCTAGCAGACTCACCTTTTTTAGGAGCACCTGCTGTACCACTAAGAGTACCGACCTTTTTACCCTGCTGACCAAACCTAATCAATTTAATCTTGTCACCTTCTTTAGCAACAACTACATGCGACTTAGTTGGATGCTTTGGAGTACGCTTAGGTTTATTATAACCTGATACTCCAGCTTTTTCTAGCCTTGGGTCTTTTTTCTTAGCCATTAGTGCAACACTCGTTTATCTTCAAATTTTTCTACATAATGCATTAAATCGCCATCAGTAACTATTTCAACAAACTCACCAACTAGTATTAAGTTATTAAACTTTGCAGCTTGTTCAGCTTTTTTCCAGTCTTCTGCAAGTATATTAGGACCTGCATAGCGTTTGCCATCTTCTTCAACTTCTGTCAGAAATATCTTCATAGTCTACATCTATAGCTTGTTTTTCAGGTAATATAAAGATACCACCTGTTGCATTATGGTTAACCTCAACTCTATCAGTCTTAGCAACACCAACTCTATCTAGGATAGTTTGGGCTGCGGTCAATTTTTGACTAGCTTGAGGTATAGGTCTATCTGATTCCATCATCTGAACTAACTTAAATGCAGCCTTTGGAGCAGAACGAGCAAGTACATCCGAGGCTAAATCGACTACTTCTTCTCTTAATGATTTTAATACTTGATAGTGATTGCCTGAGTATCCTGCTAACTCTGCGGACTTTTTAAAGTCGCCATCTGTTGTAACAAGATTATCTAGAAAAGCTTGTTGCTTTTCAGTTAAATTACGTTGTTTCTTAGGTTCAAGATAAGACATACCTTATTATTATAGAGGCACTTTATAAATTTGTCAAGTATTAAAATAATGCTTGACAAAATGTGAAGAAAAATATATAATAAAGGTGTAACCGGCGGGGGTTAACTACATATTATAGAGCCTGAAAAATACTTTACAAACCTAGTTAATTTTATATAAACTTTATAAAGTTGGGGGGTCACTGGTTAATACTGTAAAGCTTTGTAAAATGTAGAAGCACTATAATATATCCCTAGTACCCCCCCTGTATATCCTGCCCACCTATTTACCACACTTCACAAATTTTGTCAAGACTTCCAAACCTTTTGGAATAAGCTTATTACAGCTAACACACTTCACAGAATTTGTCAAGCTTTTTTTTCACAACCGCAAAAACTTTTTAAGCTTATAATATTTTACAAGAAATCAAAATAAAACTTGACAAGCTTTTTAAGTTGTGTTAGCTGGTTAACAAGCTTGACAAGTCTTATGAAGTTTAAAGATTATTATTGAAACTTCAAAATGGTTATAAAAATTATTCTGTTTATTCCAAAATATTCTAAAAAATACTTGACAAAGCTTTACAAGTATTAGAAAGTTACAGCATTAATAATTTAAATGGAGTAAAAAATGCTATATAAAAAAGATACTTTAACTAATACACTATCTGAGTTAGATATTTTAGACGAGTTAAATTCAGAAGATATCGTAATCAGATAAACTAAAAAGAAGAGCCCTCGATAGCAATATCGGGGGTTTTTTTATGCCTTTTTGGAATATACCCCTAGAAAGCCCATAATCGCCCTGTATGCAAAAACTTTATTTTCTGGTACTTTGTATCATCTTTTTTGCTCAAAAGCATTACAGGAAAGTCAAGGCTTGCAAACTTTTAATTATAAGCATATAAGTAGAAAATAGTGGACAAGTGGGAAAAACTTCTATAAAGTGGCGGAACAATTTTGTGAGGTGTTTTATGAAGAATGGTAAATTCTTTTTTAATGCCAAAGAATTTGAGGTTATTACTAATAATGGATATAAAATATTTATCCATAAAAGAACTCGACAATCTCAGGTTTTAAGGCAGATACAGCAACACCATATAAAAAGAGTTAACATTCTTTTTGATAAGCTAACTAACTCAATAGTTGTTATCAAAGAACAAAGACTCAATGAATATGGCAAGTCTGTAAATGGGAAAGGAACTGTTATATCTAGCCAAAAAGGTTTAACAGTTAGAGTAAAACAAAAAAGACCACCTAGCAAGTGGCAAGAACCAAAGTTAACTAGATTAGCTTTAATATAAAATAAACATTGGCGTGATTTTAGACTTGACAAAAGTCTAATTTCATGTCATAGTTTAAAAAATCAAGTGAGGAATTTTATGAAAATGTTAGATAAAGAAAAACAAGAAAAGGAAGTTTTGTTGGCACGTCACGACTACGAAAAGTTAAGAGATGATGTTATCGATATGATACATCTTAGAGAAAAGATTAATTCTAAACTAAAAGAGTTTAACATTGATGCGGAACTCCCTAGCGGTTGCAACAGCATATCAGATGTGCTAGGGGACATTGACGCACATTTTGATGAGATAACTAACACAAGCGAGGTAATATGACTTTTGCAAGAAATAAAAATGCTCTAACATATGATGAAGCAAAGAAAACATTAAAAGTATGTGATAAAATGTTTTCTAAGATGATAGCGGAAGAACTTAAATGTCAAATAAAAGCATACGAAGATACAGGAACAGTCTATCAAAGCGTATTTTTTTTGATGGACAAACTAAACAGAATTACGAAACAATGGGACTCTATGAGTAAAGTTTGTTTAGATATAATTTATGAAGAAGATATTAAAAATTGGTAATTAACTGAGGTAATATGACTAAACTACTAACAATAAATGGCAATCCAAAAGTTATGAAAGGCGATAGAATGAATGCCGATTGGCAAAGTGCCATAATGCATTTACACCCTAGTAGCACAAGGATTTGTCCATATCAAGACATTGCTAAATGTAAAGATGCTTGTTTAAATACTGCGGGTCGTGGCGGTATCTTCAAGAAAGGCGAAACGACTAACAGAATACAAGACGCTAGAAAGTGGCGGACTGATTTATTCATCAACAATCAAACAGTATTTATGGATAATCTATACACAGAGATTGATAGATTTATTGCGAAGTGTGCAAGGGATAACAAAAAACCATGCATAAGGTTAAATGGTACTTCAGATATTCAATGGGAGTATATAGAACACAATGGGAAAAATGTCTTTGATACTTTTCCAGATGTACAGTTTTACGACTATACAAAAATACCCACAAGGAAAGTATCAGATATTAAAAATTATCATTTGACTTGGTCATACTCAGAAGCTAATCAAAAATATGCGGATTGGTTTGAGAAGATTAAATATAACATAGCGGTTGTGTTTAATGGCGATATGCCCTTATGGTTTAAAGGTAAACGAGTTATCAATGGTGATGACTACGATATGCGATTTTTAGATGAGCCTAATACAGTTGTTGGACTGAAAGCAAAAGGTAAAGCTAAAAAAGATAGTAGCGGTTTTGTTATAGCAGTTAGCTGATATAACGAAAAGTTATAAGCTTATGGTTGAAAGTCTTGTAAGCTTATGATATTATTAACAAAATAAACAAGTGAGGTAAACTATGTTAACAATAAAAACTTTCAAAGATAGTGAAGATAAAGCAAAAAACTTTTATCATGTAAATGCTTTTGGTTATAAATTTAGAATAGCCACAAGGACTAGGAGTATAAATTGGGTAGGATTACCCTTTACTTATACAACAGGTAGAGGAAGAGTGTTTAATATTGGTAGAAAGTACATCTGTTTTATGAGAGGTGCTTAATGCAAATTAGAAAACTATTAAAACTACAAGAAATAATTGATGGGAAAAAATTACCATCTGACATTAATCCACATGAAAAGTCAGATAGTCCTAATGATAATTTACTTTATTGGTCAAGGACTAAAGGACAATGGATTAATATATTAGATATGGATTTGATTCATGTTATCAGAGCATTAAACTCTGAGAGTAAAATTGAATTACAAAAGTATCAAGATAAAAACCTTGAGATTATCAAAGAGTTTATTGAGGATATGGAAAAAGAGGTACACTAATTATGACTATACCAAATTTTGAAAATATAAAAAAGGGTACTCATTTACGAGTGAACAATGGACTAGGCGAATGTAATGCTTATGCATTAGAGTC
>VTLG01004966.1_pt1 | contig 11438 bp, 18 predicted proteins | sample 4694571 | NCBI WGS metagenome assembly VTLG01 (sample SAMN12604809, study PRJNA352737) | marine metagenome | biome: ENVO:00000447; feature: ENVO:00000209|ENVO:00000569|ENVO:01000036; material: ENVO:00002151; isolation source: viral sequences binned using virsorter ... | reverse complement strand
ACGGGGATGTGGTTCCTGTGGCTCGATGGGGTGGGAATAAGATCGATAGTGGTGAAGATTGGGAGGACACAAGTGAATTGCTATTAGAGATTGGATTGCCAAACGGGGGCCAGACGCATATTGCATTTGAGAAACGTGATTCGAAGTGGGTCACATCAAACGAATACGAAGGGGATATACAACCACTTGAAAAAGTAGTTGGGAAAGACGTAGCAAAAAGATTTTATGAAGGAGAGACTTTTTTTGAGGGTGATGACTTAACAATTGGAGGAGAAGGTATGAAGGAGTCATATGACCGAATCATACCTAAAAGGATGAAAGAAATAGCCCGTAAGATGGGTGAAAAGAATGTGAAGATTGAGAAAGCAAACGTAAGGACAGGTGAAAAAGTAAAAGCATCAAGGTTACGTTACGAGGTGCATGACGAAAGCGGAGCAATTGACTCTTTTGAGACAAGAGAAGAAGCAGAAAGTAGGCTAGAAGATCTAGCGCAAGGTTACGGGGGTAACACTTTTGTAGTTGATTCTTATGTTGAAGATGTTATGAAATCTAATTCTCTAAAAGAACCAGCTTGGTCTATGAAAATTACAGACAAAATGCGTGATGCAATCAAGAAAGGTTTACCGTTAATGGTAGGAGCAGGTGTAACAGCAGGGCTGTTAAAAGAACAAGAAAAACAGAAAGGCACAGGACTCCTGAAGTAAAAAAGTAATTTAGTAACACCTCCTAGAATATAATGCGGGCAAACGAGTTAACATTCAGATATTCAAATTCTTGGCACAACAGGATCTCGAAGAAGCAAGAGAAGCAAAAATCATCCTTCAAAGCAAAGTATTCGACAAGGCTTTCGAAGAATGCAGGTTAGACTACTTAAACGCTTTTCTGACAACTGATCCTGAAGAAACTGAGAAACGTGAACGGATATACTTTTCAGTTAGAACAATAGACAGAGTTAAAGAAACTTTAATCAGATTTATTAACGCAGGAGATTTAGAACGTGGCAGAAGCTGAAGTACAACAGGACTCAAACGAGCAACCTGAAGCAGAAGAAGTCGTAGAGGATAATCAACCTTTAACAGTCGAAGAAGCACACGCTAGATTCGAAAATATTTTACAACCTGAAGAAGTAGCCGAACAGGAAGAACAGGCCCCTGAAGAAGGACAAGCTGAAGAACCTGAAGGTGAAGAAGTTCAGGCAGAAGAAGCAACTGAAAAAACTTATACTTTGCCTGTCGGTGAAGACGGTCAAGAAGTTGAAGTAACTGCTTCTGAGTTAAATAATTACCTGCTTAGACAACAGGACTACACTCGCAAGACTCAGGCATTAAGTGAGGAGAGAAAACAGCTAGATGAACAGAAAAGTAATCTAGGTGCAATCCACCAACTTTCTGAGCAACTTAAGAGTGAATATGATGCCTTACGAGCGGTTGATAACGAAGAAATATCTGCTGAGTATTGGAATCAGTTAAAAGCTGAAAATCCTGTGCAGTATTTAGTCGAAAGAAACGAGTTTTCGGAACGTAGACTAGAACGAGAACAAGCTGAAAGACGGGTACAGGAGTTACAAGGACAATTGCACCAGCAACAGCAGTTGGAACAGCAATCTCGACTAGAAAAAGAGAGTCAAAAACTTAACGAACTTATTCCAGAGTGGCAGGATAATGAAACGGCAAATCGAGAACGTGAAGCTCTCAAGATGTACGGTTCTACTCAAGGCTATTCGGATCAGGAACTAGGCAGTATAACGGATTCTAGAGCAGTTAGTATTCTCAGAAAGAGTATGCTTTATGATGCGTTAGTATCGAAACGTGGTGAGATAAAACAACGTGTAGATAAAACACCTGCATCCTCACAAGCAGTTCGTGCAGTAAATGCTCCAGTACGTAAACGAAGCAACTTACAAAGGCAACAGGCACAACTTAAGAAATCAGGAAAGCTTAAAGACGCAACTAACGTATTTGAGCAATTACTTAATGCATAAAAGGAGTTAATAAATGGCTATTATTCATACCAACGCATTCACATCCTATGATAGCACAGATAAGGCTATGAAAGAGGATGTCGAAAATGCGATTTTTAATATAGATCCTACTGAGACTATGATGCTTAGTACTGCATCACGAAGGGATGTGGGAAATACAAAATTCGAGTGGTTGACTGAATCACTTCCAGCGTCTGCTTCTACAAATAAACAGTTAGAGGGAGATGCCGTTAGTTATGACGCAACTACCAACGTAACACGCAACACTAATAACTGTCAGATTAGTATGCGTAACGCAACGGTTACTGGAACCCAACAAAGTACCAGTAACTACGGCAAAAGTAGTGGGGAAATGGCACACAAAATTGCCCTCATTAGTAAGGCTTTAAAAATCGATATGGAAAAGTCGATACTAAGTCATAATCCGTTAATAGACGGGGCCGAAGGTACTGCACGGCAATCACGTAGTTTCGTTCACTGGTTAACCACAAACGATAGCTATCAGTCTGGTGGATCTCACGCAGGAACTGCTACAGGTGCAATCACTGACGGAACCTCTGCCAGTATGACAGAAGCGATCTTCGTGTCCGCTATGGAAGGCATGTACGACAACGGAGCCAACTTCGATACGGTTGTTGTTGGTCCGTCTGTGAAACGTGAAATTTCAGACTTCACAGGACGATCCCAGGCAAGAGTAAACGTAGACGCAAACACGATTACAAATAATGTTACTTTGTTTGCATCAGACTACGGAGATGTGAAAATTGCAACCAGCAGACATATGTATAAATCTGGCGAAACTGCATCACACCACACTGACGTTGTTTTTGTCGATTTCGACTACTGGAAGTTAGCATTCTTGCGTCCGTTTACTATGCAGGATATTGCTCGAACAGCAGACGCAGAAACCAAACAACTGATTGTTGAGTGGGGCGTTCAGGTTGATAACGAAAAGGCTCACGGAGTCATACACGATATCGAGCCTATTTATACTGCTTAATAACCTCTAACTCTAAACAGCAGGAGCGTAAAAACTCCTGCTACTTAGTTATGTCTAGATTTATATATGACCACACAGGGAATGTTGTTAAGGAAGTTATCTACGAAAATGACAGGACTACTTTTGCAGAACACGAGGATTTAGAACCTCTTTTAAAGAAATGCCACACTATGCGGGAACACGTTGGTTTGAATAAACGATCTGCTTTCAGACCTATAGCAGAAGTTCCTATGACTGTGGTAGCTGATGCAATTAAACAGGGTTGGTTTTCAGATAAATCTAGGTGGAAAAAGTGGTATAACGATTCACATAATGCACTACTTCGACTTTCAAACGGGAGATTTTAATGAGTTCACTAGAAGAAAGATTTGATACACAGATAGACAATCTGCTTGAAGGTAATAGAGTAGATGCATCTGTTTTTAATGCCTGGAAAAAACGAGTCCCAGGATCTCAAGGTGATTATGCTGTAATGGCACGAATCGCTCAGAGAGTTGCAGGTAAAAAGAACGGTAAGGCTAAAGCATCATCCTAGAGTTAAAACGTGGCATTAAGCACCTATAGCGAGTTACAAACTGCTGTAGGATCGTGGCTTAACCGTTCAGATTTAAGTACGAATATACCTGATTTTATTGCTTTAGCAGAAGCTAGTTTTAACAGAGTACTTAGAACTAGAAATCAGATTACTCGTGCGACTTCAAGTGTTTCTGAACAGTTTGTTGCACTTCCTTCAGACCTGCTTGAGCTTCATAATATTCAGCTTAATACTTCACCTGTCACACGGTTAGAACAGGTTAGTATGACGAAAGCTGATGACCTTAAAAGCTCTGTATCTACCTCTGGTACACCAGCATATTTCGCTCTTACTGGAAGTAATATAGAGCTAATCCCTATACCAGATTCTTCACAAACCCTAGAGATAGTTTATTACGCTACTATAACGGCACTAAGCGACACTAACACCTCTAACTGGTTATTAACTTCTTACCCAGATATCTACCTCTACGGTGCTTTAGTTCAAGCGGAACCGTACCTTATGAATGACGAAAGAATCGGTACGTGGGGGGCATTACTTGGTAAGGCTATAGAAGAGTTAAGGGTGAGTGATGAACGGTCACAAACTGAAGGTGGAACTTTGGTGATGAGGGCAATTAGTAACCTGGATTACGGAGGCTGGAAGTGAGCTATTCTAATGCAACAGATCCCAGCAATACTTACACAAAACAAACAGTTACAGCAGGAACCTATACAGAACCAACGGCACCTACTAATACGTTTTCTACGATATCGGCACCTACTAATACGTGGTCTGGTTTACTTATAGGGGGTGGCACGAACTACGGGGATGATGACTACGGTGACAACTTATACGCATCAGTTGATTTCACAGCTTTTGAGGTGGCATAATGGCTAATACTTTTACAACGAATTACGGTTTAACTAAACCTGAAGTTGGTGGTGATAATGATCAGTGGGGTACGCATATAAATTCAAATCTAACGGATATCGACACACAGGTTTTCAACAAAGTAGATAAGGTAGACCAGAAGGGTGTCACCCACACTTTATCCTTCTCAGGCAACAACATAACAACAGGCACGACTAACGGTTTTAATAGTTATGTCGCAGGTGACAGACTATATATCGCTAACTCTTCAAGCAACACTGCAAACTACGGTGAATTTTTAATAGATAATGTCGTTTCAGATACTGTACTCGATCTTAAAAAAGCAGATGGTTCCACAGACGCAGGTTTTACTACCGAATCAAGCCTTAGTTCTACAGTTTACTTAGTCTCTATTCCAAAATTCACACGACAAGGTTTAACACAGCTCGCAGGTGAAATTAAGTTATACGCAAGTGTTTCAACTTCTGTAATACAAAATCTAGGTTCTATTAGTTATGCAGGTGCGACTAGGTACTTCTGGTTGCCGTGTGACGGAACCGCAGTTTCTCGCACAGTTTACGATGATTTGTTTGATGTAATCGGCACGAGTTTTGGCGCAGGAAACGGTTCCTCTACTTTTAACGTGCCAGACTTTAGAGGACGGGCACCTATAGGCACAGGAACGGGAGTAGGAAATAACTCCTCCGACACAGATGGCTCTTCAGCCCCAACTGGTGGCACTGCTTTGACTGCACGAGAACTAGGAGAGTGGGGTGGTCAGGAAACGTATCAGATCCACTCGTCACAGCTACCCACCCACGTACACGCTCAGACTGCACACACTCACGGGTTTGGCGGGACGCAAGTTGTTGGGGACCACACTCACACGATCAACGGTAGAACAGATAATCAGGGGGCGAATGCAAGCGGTAAGAAGGCCCTTATCGAGTATGGGAATGCAGACCTTACTGCCACTGCATCTGGTGCTGGTGGACACACAATTAATTTTAGTAATGCCACTGTAGCTAGTACCTCTTCTGCCGATACAGGTAACGGGGGGTTCGCTAATAGTGCCGTTAGTTTTCAAGACAAAGCGATCCCTTTTTTGTGTGTTAATTATATTATTGCAACTTAATAATGGCAGACACAACCACAACTAATTTAAGCCTAACTAAACCTGAAGTTGGTGCGAGTAAAGGAACTTGGGGTACAAAGCTGAATGCGAATTTTGATGCTTTGGATGCTTCAGTTTTATTAACAAACACACAAACTTTAACAAATAAAACCTTAACTGATTGTTTAGCAAATACTCAGTCTGCAAGTGATAATTCTACTAAGGTGGCAACGACTGCATACGTAGATACACAAGTCGCAACAGTAAACGAAATAAACGAGATATTAGATGTCACGATTACTTCAGCTACAGATAACGAAGTATTAGCATATGATAGTAGTTCTTCGAAGTTTATTAATCAAACACCAACGGAGGCAGGACTTGAACCGACTATATCTTCAAGCAACAGAGTTGATGCAGATTTAATTCATGACGGTTCAGTTAGTAATACAGAGTTTGGTTATATAAGCACTTTATCATCTAATGCACAGACACAGATTTCCGCAAAGCTAGATTCTTCTGCGCACACAAAAGCTTCTTTAGATGTAGATCACCTTATAACGCTTTCAGGTGTCACAGATGCTTCAGATCACTTAGGCACTTTTAGTGGTTCAACAATCTCTGATAGTAGAGATATTAAAGATGCTCTTCAGGATTTAGAAACAGCAGTAGAAACGAAGGCAACTACTTCAAGCCTATCATCACACACTGGGAATAGTTCTAACCCACACACTGTGACAAAAGCACAAGTAGGATTAACAAACGTAGAGGACACTGCTTTAAGTACGTGGGCAGGTACAACTAACGTAACTACAGTAGGAACTATAGGCACAGGAACGTGGCAAGGGACAGCAGTAGCAGATGCGTATGTTGCATCAGCATCTACGTGGAATGCAAAAGCAAGTACTGGTGATATTGTGGCACTTGCAATTGCATTAGGAATGATCTTTTTACCGTTTATCTCGTAATGGCAAACGTATTTAAAGTAATCACAAAAGCAGGTGTTGGGGCAGTAGGTTCACAAACCACTTTACTTACAGTTCCTAGTGCTAAAACAGAAGTGATACTAAGCCTTCTTTTAGCTAATAAACATTCAGATAGTATTCAGGCAACTGTGATACTAAGTTCTGATACTACGCAGTCAGGTGCAGCACAAAATGCAGATGCTTATATAATCAAGGATGTAGTGGTTGATAAAGGGAACAGCTTAGAAATAATGAGTGGTCAGAAATACATTTTAAATACAACAGATTTACTCAAAGTTTATGCAGATAATGCAAATCTGGATGTAGTTTTATCATATATGGAACAGGACGTATAATGCCTTACATTGGTGACCAAGCAACTGCAAATAGTAAAATAAAAAAGTACAGTTATACTGCAACTGCATCACAAACTGATTTTAGTGTAACCTCAAATGCAAGTGATGAACTTCAAGTTTTTTTAAACGGTGTTTTACTTAAAGAAACTACTGATTATACGTACACAACTAGCACTGTCACTTTAGGAAGTGGTGCTACTGTTTCTGATATCGTTGATGTGCATGTTTATCAGAGTTTTTCACTTGCAGATGCAGTGGCAAAAACTGGTGATACTATGACAGGTGAGATTGAGGTTCCTACTGTCAAACTGAGTTCAAATGTTATTAAAGCTAGTGACGGCGGTTCTTCGATCACATTAGATACCTCTGATAATGTAACTATAGCAGGTGATCTTACTGTGTCAGGCGGTGATATTAAAAGTAGTGGCGGTACTACTGCAATTTCTGTTTCTGGTGCGAATACGACACTCGCAGGGACTGCGAATAATATTGGTACTGTAACTTCTGGCACTTTAAACGGTATTACTTTTACTAACGGTTTGGTCAAGCCAGCTAACGTCTATAGTACTTCCGCTTATATAACAATGGTCGACGGCACGACATCACCAGCTTACGTTTTAGGTTCTGGAGGTGCAGGAATTACCCCTACTTTATCCTCTGCCACTTCGGATGTAATGATTTTCGCTCAAGGAAAGGTAAAACGAAATCATTCTACAACCAGTTATAACTTCGATCTTCTAGTTTCGGGTGGAGGATTAGGTTCAGGAACTGGTGATATAGCATCGAACACCGAAGTCGTGAGCGATTTATGTGACGGAGCAGGTCAAAATGCAATAGTTTTTTGGTCTTTCGTTGCTTACGACAAAGCACCAGCAAGTACCACACCTACTTACAAGTTTATACGAAACGGAACACCGACTATCGAATATATTTTTTCTGAAGTTAGTGTCGTGATTATAGAGGTACTCGCTTAATGAAAACAAAGCCTACAAAATTCTCTGCTGTTTTTGCCTTAGTAGGTGGAGAAATATCAACTTCTGACTACGAAACTTTTGAATATAACTCTGGACAGACTCCGCCAACTGAAGAAGCTATTGAAGAGAAATTAAAAGAATTAATGACCGAATTTGACGGCTTGGAGGAATACCAACGAGATCGGCAATATCCTCCTATCGGTGATCAATTAGATGCCCTATACCACGCAGGAGTTTTCCCGAAAGAAATGGCTGATAAATTGAAAGCAGTGAAAGACGCACACCCAAAACCGACTGAATAATGAGTAGATCAAGAGACTTAGCATCTTCAGGGGTTACAAGTTCAGCATTAGCACTTAAAGCCCCACTAGCATCACCCGCTTTTACGGGAACACCAACTGGGATAACAGCACAGCATGTCGGCCTTGGCAGGGCAATTTCGTATCGACTAACCACTGACTTTTCAGATGCCCAAGACCCGCTTGGGGGTGGCGGACAGTGGGAAATTTCAGATGACACAGAAATCGAGGGGAAACTACCTGATACTGAGAATGTCGTAACCCAAAGTAGTGGCATTTTTTCATTTGCAGAAACGGGACACTATCTAATTATTTTTTCTGGGTACGTGCAACAGTACACTGCAGGAGTTGATCGGATAGAGATTTCTTTAAAGGCGAGCAACAACGGAAGCTCAGGCACTTTCTCCACAATTGGAGTGGGCGGGGGTGGATCTCTCGACCCTGACGGTATCGCAAACCCTAATATTGTCGTACTGGTAGATGTGACCAGCACTAGTAACGATTTTGTGAAATTAGTCACCGCTACGACTGCAGGTGAAAGTACCTGGAAGGCGAGCGGTACTTCCAACTACAATTCAATCCTTTTTGTGAAACTAGCGAACACGTAAACGGTTAGAATGAATCCCCCAGAACCGCACGAGATACTACAGTCTGCAATCGAAAATAAATTCGAGGAGTTAGGTGAAGAAATGCGTGAATATGCAAGTAACAATTCTTTTGATAGTTGGCATAAGTGTATAAATATTTTGCCTGAAATATCGGATTTAGTTAACTGCTTAAAACAGGAGGCAGAGATAGCAGAAGGCAAGTTTCCTATTAACTAAAATGAATCCTGCAGACAAAGCTTACTACAGTTATTCACATCCTTCGGAGCATTTAATGACAGATGCAGGTGTACTAGATCAGATATTCGGTATTATAGACAGATACGGGGTTAGTCTATTCACAGTACTTTGTAGTTTCTGGTTCATACTTTATCTAACAAAACAGAGTGCAAAAGAGAGAGAATCGTGGCAGAAACGTGATGAAGAATCGGATGTCAGGTTGATGAAGTTGGTAGAGAGTAGTTCTGATGCGTTACTTCATGTTAAGGTGGCATTAGAAGCAAACACGCAAGCTATGCGGGAGTTTATTAGATACAGGAGGGATGATTAATGGCAACCACAAAAGAAACAGTAACTGAAACCACTTCAGACCCGCCAGTAAAAATAAAACCAAACATAAACGAAAAGATACAAGTCTATCGTTTTTGGGGGAGGTTAATACTTGCTCTTTTTATATTAATTATCTACGCAGGAACAATATATTCTTTACTTTATCACGTTGAAGGGATGGATGATAAAAGTGCATCACTCAGTCAGGTGATGGTAGGAGCCTTAACGGTAGTACTTTCACAGATAGGTCAGTATATGTGGGGGTCCGATAAAACAGATGAAACACAGGAGCAAAAACCAGAACCTAAACAGGAGGAGGATGATGATAGGGGGGTTACTTCTTAATGTAATACAGTCATTAATCGCAGATCAGGCACAGTCTCTAGCTAAAGAACACGTAACCAAAGTAATCGAGGACAACTTAAGCGCAGACCAGATTAAGATACTTGATGAAGCAGTTGATTTAATGCCAGAGAATAGTTTTAAATCAGTTAAGGATTTCTTAAGTTGAAACTTGCTCCTAACTTTAGTCTTAAGGAGATGACAGCATCTCAGACAGCAGAAAGACTAAACATTAAAAATGAGCCTGATCAACAGCAGTTAGTTAACTTAGTACACCTGTGTACACACGTACTACAACCTGTAAGGAATCACTACGAAAAAGTAGTCACCGTTAGTTCAGGATTAAGAGTTTTAGAGCTTAATAAAGCGATAGGTTCTTCAGACAAAAGCCAGCACGTTTTAGGACAGGCTTGCGACTTCGAAATCTACGGTTTAGATAATCATTTGGTGGCACAGTTTATAGCAGATAAGTTGGATTATGATAAGCTGATTCTTGAGTTTTATTCACCACCAAACGGAGGCTGGATTCACGTTAGCTATAATATGTTTAATAATAGAAAAGAAATTTTAACTGCCTCCAGAGACAGCAACGGGAAGGTTCATTATAATACAGGATTTAATGTCTAATTATGTCTTTAATAGAACTTCAAATACCACCAGGAGTATTCAGAAACGGCACGAAAAGAGATGCACGGGGCAGGTTTTATGATGCCAATTTAATACGCTGGAAGTCTGGCAAACTAAAGCCTATAGGAGGGTGGGGAAAAACCACAGCTTCTGCGCTTACTGGTAAAGCCAGGAATATGCTACCGTTCAAAGATAATACTGGGGTACGTTATATAGCAGTAGGCACTTCGTCTAAGCTGTATGTCTACTCTGGAGCAACTTCCTCCCCGTCCGATATAACACCGTCAAGTTTTGTAACAGGTAACGAAACATCTGCGGTAGGCACAGGTTGGGGTTCTGGCCCTTACAACGGTACGGATGTATTTAAAACCTACTCTGCGACTACGATCTCCGCAACAACTACAGACGATAGTTTTAATGATTCAGCTAACGGATTTTCTACCACAGATTTCGGTGTAGGTGACTTAATACAGGTGAGTGGTTTTACTGGTGGAAGTGCTTCAGCAAATAACAAAACGTATTCGAATAGTCACCGTATAACAGCTATAACTACTTCCAAGATAACAGTAGGTGCTTCTGAGTTAGTTACAGACACGAATAGTGGTGGTGCATCTATTACTATTTCGAAGGCACGTAACTTTGGTGAAGATTACTCTGCGTCTAGTACAAGCCTCGTAACCTCTGCTAGTATCTGGTCTTTCGACACTTGGGGACAGCACTTAATTGCGTGTTCTGACTCAGACGGGAAGATCTACGATTGGAAACCAGAAGCGACAAACCCTTTGGCTACTGATGCAGAAGTTATCAGTGCCTACGCACCAACGAGTAACACTGCAATTCTAGTGTCGAAAGAAAGGCACTTATTTGCTTTTGGTGCAGGAGGGAACCCCAAAAAGATACAGTGGTCTAATCAGGACTCACACGATACTGGGTCAAGTGGAACTGACAACGATTGGTATGCCTCTGCCACTAACACTACTGGTTCGTTTGAGATAGATACGCCAGGACAAATTAAATCAGCAGAAAAGGTTGGTAACAGGATTTTAGTTTTTACGGATGTAGACTGTCACGCAGTCGATTACTTGGGACCACCTTATATATACGGAAGACGTAAACTAGCAGACGCTTGTGGAGTAATTTCAAGACAATCTACTGCTGTAGTAACTGGCCTTTGCGCTTGGATGAGTTACAACGGAACATTCTTTATTTATGACGGTGTAGTTCGTCCGTTACCCTGTG
>VTLG01002058.1_pt1 | contig 11438 bp, 11 predicted proteins | sample 4694571 | NCBI WGS metagenome assembly VTLG01 (sample SAMN12604809, study PRJNA352737) | marine metagenome | biome: ENVO:00000447; feature: ENVO:00000209|ENVO:00000569|ENVO:01000036; material: ENVO:00002151; isolation source: viral sequences binned using virsorter ... | reverse complement strand
TGATCTACATGAACCATGCCTGCGTGACTTGATTTTTTATTTTTTTTCATATTTATTCTCCAGTTTTTCGAATGATTGCAACATTTCCAGGCATTTTATCCGAACTCGGAAGAGTTTTACCTAAAATAGTTTTCTCAATCGATGTATTAGCTCTTAGTTTAGCCAATTCTTCGTTTTGATCAAGCTTTTCTTCTTGTAAGTCTTGATTCATCATTGCTCTAGACTTGTCTAGATTTAATCTATCCTCTGCTTGCATACGTTTTTGCTCATTATCCATCGCTCTAAGGTCTAATTCTCTAGCTTTTAGTTTAGCAACAGGGTCATTTCCAAAATCACCCATAATTTTACTCTCTTCTTCCTTAAATTCTTGTGTCATATCAGAAATTAATTTAGCTTTTCTTGATTCAATAGCTAAATTTAACGATAAAATCTGTTGTTGAATCTCAGGAGACTGTGCCATAGCAGGATTCATCTGTGCCATCTGTTGTAACTGCATCAATTGTTGTATCTCTTCTCTAAATTCTACCTCTAATTGCTCTTGTGCCATTAAAGATATATGTTCAAAAATATTTTTTTGTAATGCACCCATGATCATAGGATTATTTTTAACCATATTCGTTGCCATAAAATTTAAATGAGAAGTAATATGTGCTCTGTGATCCTGACCTTTGAACGCTTGAAAAGGTTTTCCAGTCATAGCTAAAATATTTTCTGCAGCAGGGTCCATTGGCATAGGTGGCTGGGGTGGTGGTAAGATTCTGTTTACATCTTTAACACCTATTGCAGTATACATATCTCTATATGCTTCGTATAAATTATGCATTCCAGGGTTTGACATCGCAAGTTGTAATTCTGTTTGAGCTAAAGTTATTCTTTGTGATTGTGAAAATATATTTGGATCTGCAACAGGCAAAATATCAATCTTATCATCAAAGTCCGCAACTTTAATATTTCTTTGTCCACCCACAACATCATAAGGATATTCTGGTGGTAAATAAGTTTTAAATACATCTGCTAATAAAACAAATTCTTGTTTTAACGCCACATACAATCTTTTATGTATGGCTGACATGACCCTGGAGCCACGCTCTAAGAGGGCAATGGTCGTTCCAACAGCTGCCTGTTGGTTGCCGTCACCGACCTGCATGTCAGCTATGGCGGCAAATCGTTGACCTGCTTGAACCACAATTCCCATTAACTGTAATAATGTTCCTGATGGTTCTTTGAAAGGTAAAGGCATAAATGCATCTCTAATGTTTCCACCAGGTGCATCTACATCTCTAAATTCTCCAGGTTGTATCGATTGCGCTTCATCTCTAACACGAATGCCTCTTTGTTTAAATCCAGCTGGCATGTTTGAAAATGTACCAGCATCTAACAATTGTCTTAACGCATTCGTTGCAGTTCTTGATAATCCACCAATCATGTGGATTAAGCCAAAACCATAAAAACCAAGTCCAGGTAAAAATTTAAAATGAGTAAAATATTCAATTTTATTTTTTAATGGATCTTCAGCTTTGTAGTTTCTTCTAATAGATAAAACTTCTCTTGAAGATGTATCTATTGTTACAATGTAAGGAAGTTTTATTCCTGTTGGGTTTTGCTCCATGTCTTTATCTTCAAAACCTTCAAGATCTATGTTTGTATGAAACTCTAGAATAGTGAACATTTGTTCGTCTCTAGTTTTTCTAACCCCTTCTAATTCTCTTTCTTTTTTCTCTACTTCTGTTTCTTGTGAGTAGCCCGGTGTAATTTCTACATCTCTATAAAAACCTGCTACTTGTTTTTTTCTTAAATCATTTTCTGATATTTTTAAAACATGCACAATTGCATCTGCATCTTCTAAAGAAGTTGCAGTATATGGAACTATCAGATCATCTGCTGGTACAAATTTAGACACGGCTCTGTCAAGAAGTTCATCGTAATAAACTTTCTTGAAAGCAGAGCCGCTAAGAGGGAGATAAAAAAGTAACTGATCGAACTCGGGTTCATACTCTTTCATCTTATTCATGAGTTGATAGTTCATGAAATTTTTTACTCTTGTAGCCTGGTCTTCTTTTTGTTTATTTATTACACCCATAATTTGAGTGTGCACCGGACCAGTCGCTGGAAGTAATTCTTTATAAGCGTGTGCTTGAAACTGTGTTACCGCTTCAGCTAATACAGGGTGAGTTGCACCACTTGCATTTGTAAACGGCTGTGATCTTGTTTGATATTTAAATCCTAGTAAATCTAAACCTTTTGTATAACCATCTTCCCAATCTTTTCTAGATGCTTTGTATTGTATGTAATTTTCATAAAGTTCAGAACCTAATCTCCCTAAAACCTCTTCTGGTAATAGATCTGCTAAGTTATCAAAATGTTCGTTAGTACCTGGTTGATTTACAGCTTCAGGATCAAAACTAATTGTTGCGCCACCATCTTCTTCTTGTGTTACTTGAATATCTTCTGGTCCAACTTGTTCTTCTATGTTGGCTTGAGATGCTTCTACAATCTCTTCTTCACTAGGTAATTCTATTTCTTGCTTTACGTTTGGTAAAGACTTGTCTATTTCTGACATTATTTTTCTCCGAGTTCGACACCACTATAGTCTTTTTTCCGGGAACATTCAACCCCTGTGGGTGAGGCCCTCTCTCTGGTGGTATCGTAGTTGTTAACTTCTTAGTCATCTAATAATCCTATTCCTTGTATTGCTAATGATGCACCAAGTCCAGCTATACCTGCTCTAGATAATAGTCTTAATGCAGGTTTAGACATACCAAGTCTAGCTGTTTTTCTAAGAGTTGGACTTAGTCCTCTTGTTAATTTATCTGTCTGTTCAGCAAATATTGGATATGTATAATTTAATGGATCTGTTCCAATATCTGCTAGTGAGTCTCCTTCGGATACTTGTCTTGTAATATCTAATGCAGCTAATGGTGCTAAGACTCCAGGTGATGCTGCAATACCTAAACCTCTACCTAATACTCTTCCACCAGTTCTTATTAATCCTTTTTGTTCAACACCTAGTCCTCTTGATCTACTAGCTTTAATTGTTGATGGTGCACCAAGTGCTGTTGATGCAGCAAGTGACGCCCCTACCGCTGGTAATTGAAAATCTAAAATATCTGGTCTTGTCATATCTTCTGAAATAGGTTGTGTTACCATATCAACCAACATATTTTTCTGTTGATCTTCATTTGATAAATAAGTTGTCGGATCGTCGTTTTTAAATTCTTTTACAAGTGCAGCCGCAGCTCCACCAGCAAGTCCTGCAACACTAAATGTTTTGAAACCACCTGATCTTAAAAACCCTAATGCTGAAGTTTTAAATTTATCTAACCTACTTGCATCTTGTGCTAATTTTTGTGGATTTTTTTCTATAGCATCTTCAACAGCTTGAACACAGCTAACAGTTCCGCCGTCTTGTTTTCTACTTTTAACAATACTACAAATAGGACCATCTGCTGCTGCATCAGCTCTTACCTCATCAAACAATGTAGTCTTGTCAAAAACAGACATTGCCTTTTTACCTTGACTTAATAACTTAGGAATATTTTTTTCATTTATTTCTGGAGTAGTACTAGACGCTGTAAATATACCATCGGTAAAATCAAATTTTATATTTTTAACAAGATTAGGTGTTCTTGATTTTGTAAGTTTTAATCTATCTTCTATTTGTTTTTGAAGGCCTGGTTTATCTGCTGCATCTGCATTTGAATACTGATCTGCTAAACCACCTGGTCTAAAAATTGGAAAGTCAAAATTTTGTGCCTTCCAATTATTTACTGCAGGTGAAACATAGCCATCTATTTTAGCCCTAACACTTATGTCAGTATACCCTCTATCGTATGCTGCTATAGGTAAACCGTGTTCTGCAACAAAACCTTTAGTGCCAAGTTTTTCTGTCGCTCCAGTTGTAAAAAACCTATTTGCTAAATCATTATAGTATCTAATTTTTTTAGGATCAGTTTCTTCTGAAGCGAACCTTGTAAATCTACCAAAATTATAGTCTCTTCCATACAATGTAAAAGATTTTTTTAAAGATGTAGGAGTCTTATTTGTAATATCTCCTGTCTTAACTGCTTCTAGTATAGATTTACCTCCGGTAGTTTTATTTGTAACTTGACCTGTCTTAGCAAGATATAAATTTTTTAATCTTTCTTTAAAACTAGTTCCATCGTTTTGTTCGTATAAAGTTTTTAATTGATTAGGAGTTACCTCTGGATTTTCATTTGCAAGTCTATCTAATAATTTTGTTTCATTAAATACCTTAAAGTCTCCTCTGGCTCTTCCACCCTTTACCTCTAAAAAATTCTGTTTTAATTCATCTACAACCTGACTAACAGGTTTTCCTGCTATCACAGTAGGAACCTGCAAACCTGAACGATCTGCAAGACGTTGACTACCTTCTAGATAATTTAAAAAAGTTCTAAATGCTGGTAGACCCTCACCACCTTTTGTGCCTTTTATTGCAAACTCTGGTAATATCTTTGCAACGGCAGATGGTTTAATAGATAAAACATCTCCATTATTTTGTCTTAAAACATTCTGAAGTGTAAATACAATCTTGTTAGTTCTATAGTTGTCGTATGTTGTAATACCTTTTTCTGCTAAGACTCTTGCAAATAATGGTTTTGCAATACTGGGTCTTTTATATCCTTTTGTTTTTATTTCTTTAAAAATTTTATCAACAGCACCCTGTTTACTTAAATGAACTATCGGTTGACCATTAACTATACTTGTCTTAGTGTACTTATCTATAATAGATGCTATTTCATCTAAAGCTTCTTGACTTGGATTATTTATTTTTTCTATCTCAAATCTTTCTAATTTAATTGCCATTACACCTCCAGGATGCCGGCAAGACCACCATTTCTAAATCCAAGTCCTACGTCCAAGCCAAGTTGTTTTTGTATGTCCATAATCTCATCTGGGAATGCATCTGGGTTTCTTAATACTTTGTGTAACTGTTGAAAGTATGCTGTCTTCTCTTTACCGACTAAACTTTTATCTGTGCCTAAACTTGCAAACAATCTTGATATATCTTTGCCCTCGATACCGTATTTACGTAGAGCTTGATAACCCATCTTACCACCACGAACTAACATACCAGCCATGTATGGTACACGTCCACCATCTGCAAATTCAAAATCATCTATGTCAATAGACTCAGGGTTGAAATTTCTATCAGTAATAGTTCTACCTTTTGCATCTTTAATACTGACTAATCTTTCTGCAAATAATTGTATTTCATTCGGTCCGTCCAATTTTGCAACGGCTGATGCAACACGTGGTCCAAAATATTTTTGTACGAGTAATAATGGATCACCCATACCACCGCCACCACCTTCAGTCATAAATTTAAAATCATCTGCTTCCATTAAACTTGATAAAGTCGGACCACCTGGAAAAGTTGGGTCTTCTAAATCTTTTATTCTATTTAAAAATTCTCTAGCATTTCCTCTAACCACTGGTTGAGCTGTTTCTGATACACCTGCGTTTAGATAAATTTTATTTACAATGTCATCTACAATTAAATTACTACCTTTGACATTTTTGATTGCCTCTAAACCTGCACCTGTAAATGGAGCTGCAATATCTTCTGCACCACCACGAGAGCCTGGTGGGGGTAGATCGTCTGCCATAGCTCTTAAAGATTCTAAACCTCTTTTATCTAAACCTCTAGTTCCTGTCACCATGTCTGTAATGTTTGCTGGCACTGCAGGTGGATTATAAAGATTATCCATTTTCTGCATATTTGATAATAATTTATTTGCCTGTATGTCGTTTAACTTTCCGGATACCGCATATCCTACAGAATCTTTTACTTCATCGATTGCTTTTGATTGTGGTAATATTGCTAATGCTTCCTCGTTGATATCCATGTCCAACATCAACTCTGGCGATTTACCTTTACCTAAAAAATTTATATTTGTTTTTGTGCCAAGGACTTCTCCCAAATTACCACCTAGCTTTTGGTATAAAGCTACAATTGCATCTAACGTTTGTTTCCTAGCCATAGTATTCTAATCTACTCCTGTCAGGTAATGGTTCGTCTTTGTAAGAATCTCTATTACGAACTATTCCCCCTTGTTTAATACGCATGATTGCCTGAGTCATGGAGTCGACATAGTCATCGTAATCTCCAAACGGAAATGATGCGCACTCTTCCACAACCTCTTGAGCGAAATGCTGATGCATAGGAGCCCAGATCATTCCTGTCTCAAAGAGCGGTGATACAGAGTTTACTCTAGCATGTTTATCATTTCCTCGACTAGGTGTAAAGTTAACAACTGGGATTCCCATATCTCTTAATTCTGCCGTCAGAGGTATCCCCGATGCTTTGGCCTCGACTATAACCATGTCAGGACGCCAATACAAATACTCTTCATGAGCTACTTTTTTAAGTTCAGGAAACTCATATCTATCTTTAAAAGCATTTAATAGTATTATATTCATACCATTATCTTCAGTTTCAAAAACTCCCCATGTCGTTATTGCACTATAGTCTGCAGATTCTTTTTTAAGAAAAGCTGTATCGTATGACTGAATTATAAACTCACATTTAGGTGGCTCACTCTCTTCCCAATTTTTCCACCAATCTCTTTTAATAATAGCGCCTTCTTCAGCTGTTGGTTGTTGCATGTACTGAGCGTTCCAGTTATTAACTGGAATAGATGCTTTTGTTTTTTCAAGTTCTTCCTTGGTCCAGTATTCTGGCCACACGGGATTACCATCAGGAAGCAGGGCAGGTAGTTCTACAACCTCCCACTCGTCAGAGTTCTCTTCTCCCTGAGCCTTGATTAATTGTCCGGTAAGATCTTTTGTTGACCAACGTGTCATAACACAAACGATTCTACCGCCTGGTTGTAAACGTTGTCTTGGACCTGATGTATACCAGTTCCATGCTTTCTCGAATGACTTACTATCTTTTTTAATATCTTGTTCTTTGTGTGGATCATCGATGATCAGGAGATCGGCACCACGACCAGTTATTGCTCCACCAACACCGGCAGCAAAATATTCTCCTCCCTGTTCCGTTTTCCATTTACCAGCGGCTTGAGAGTCCTCCATCAAACGTGTGTCGAACAGTTGTTTGTAGTTTTCTTGGTCTACTAAGTTTTTAGTTTTACGGCCGAAGTCTACTGCCAGATCTGCCGTGTGTGTTGCTTGAATGATCTTTAACCGGGGATCGAGGCCAACCATCCATGCCGGGAGTAAGTATGAGGCAAACTCCGACTTAGTGTGTCTTGGCGGCATGTTGATGATCAGACGTTTAATTTTCCCGCTAGCGAGATCATTAAATTTTTTATTAATTTTTTTGTGATGTCCACCTTCAATAAACTCAGGCCAAACGTATTTCACAAAACTTAAAAAGTTATCTTTGATTACTGGCTTGGTTTTATCTAATTCTACACTCTTTTCTAGCTCCAGAAGTCGTGCTTCTTCTTCTGGGGTCAATCCTGAAAAATTTTCCATAAAATTTTTTTGTAATATTTTTTTATAACCTATTTTTGTAGGGTTGGCTATAAGAGTCTAAATCTTACATATATGTGTACATCTGGGACCCCTTCTGTGTCTCAGGGTGGGCCCTCCCATAATTTTCAAGCAAAAAATCAATATGTAGTGGTACCTCTATCGGCACACACTATGCAAAAACAACAATGCAGTTTTTGCATACCCTTATGGGATTTTATGGGTTGCGTGATTTCTGCATCTCACCACGCAACCCAAGTAGGAAAATCAGAAAGGCAATTCTTCCTGATTATCTTCTTTCACTTCCATATCTTTAGTTAATACTAATGGCTTATCAACCATTGAGAAATTAACTTCTTGCAAGTGGTATGAAGTCGTCTTTCTATCCTCGTTTAATGTATCAAGTGCTAACAACTTTTTAACTGCTGTTGTCAAATCATACATTGTTCTATCATAGACATAATAACTGTCATCTATGTTTTCATAGTGGATTTTTTCAATTATGAAAAACTTTTTATTTTTATCTATCATAATTTAATACTCCAACTATCTGACGCAGTTCTATATCCATCTGCGTCTATATCAAAATAAGTCATTAACATTCGACCTGATTTTGAAATCCAATATCTGCATTTATCTGTCCATAATGCATTTCTTGTTATTGTTTTCTTATCACTTGCTGAATAGTAAGTGATAACAAAAGGTTTATTATTTATCATTTATTTCCTACTTTCTATAAGCTTTTTGCTTATGGGATAAATATAATTTATCCCATAATAAATTGCAACAACTTAATTTAAGTTATCCACATTTTTTTCAGATTGTTGCATATATGCAACACGTTCTGCTATCTTTTGCTCTCTAGTTTTTTCAGTATTTTTCATGCCCTTTATTCTTTCAGCAAGATTTTTTGGATTGTAGATAACCAAGCCACTAGAGTTTGTTCTGATTATTTCATGGTCTTTAACATCAAGCCCAAGTTCGTTTGCTAACTCAATGCCCTCATCAAGCCATTTATAACCTTTAAGCCCAAGTTTGATTTCTTTCATTTGTTTCAAAATGCTTTCAATCCATTTTGCATGAGCCATGACAAAGTTTGCTTTTTGTTTTTTCCATGTAATTAAAAAATCAAATTCAGATTTTTCACACGCAATAGACCTATCTCTACAATAATCTCTACCGATTAAATCCAACTGATATTTTTCATTCCACTCACGACCATATTTGGTTTCGTTATTTCTTCCACCACTTAATCCCAAATATTTTTCGTTGTTCTCAACAAACTTTCTTTTGTGTGGGTTGTCGTCTTTGTCAGCTTGTTCAATTAAGATGTCAGCATTACAATCTTCCTGAGCATTGATCTCATCTCTAAACAAAGCAAAACTATAAGACAAATCTCTATCGTTGGAATAATTACTTTCGCTATCAATAGAACCATTTAAACGAAAGTCGAAATGTTTTTCTATTGGTACATTTTCCTCGATAGTAGTTTCGCCATTGTAGTTCGTTTTTTCTTTGTTGCCTAAATAATGAAAATGAAAACAACTATCTTTTGCAATCGTTGAAACATTTTCAAACTTGTTTTGTAAGTAGTAAGCTTTTTCTACATCTTCATCTGTATAGTGTCTTCTTACTATTTTTTCGGCAACACTCCAAGCTTGATCGTTAATATCAATTTGATCTGCTTTTAAAGTATCGTACTTTCTTTTTTCTTGTGTATCTTCTTGTTGCAAATGTACTTTTATTCTATTTGCAATTTTGTTTCGGTACTCATTGTTTAGTCTTATTCTAGCCATGTGTCCTCTTTCTTGTTTATTTGTTTATTAATTAAAATAAATTTTTATTTTATCTTGACATTATTGTCAAGGACATTATGTTAAATTATGTTAATTTATAAAAACTTTAACTAACATTAAAGCATTGGGTTGAGAGGTAGTTCTAGTGCAGAATACTCAACCCAAGCAGAAAGGACAGAAAATGGCACTAAAATATTGCCAAAGTCATAAGTGCCATACTTATGACACAAAGGACAGAAAACGAGGAAGTAAGGATAATCGTACAAATCAAACCAGAAGAAGATCATCATTTTATTATGGTGGTGGAAATTTTTGCTCAATGAATTGTTATAATGATTGGGCAAATGATTTTATGGATAGAGCGATAGACCAAGTATCTGGTCGGCTTGTAGAACCAAAAATACTAACAGAAGAAAACGCGTGGAGAAAATCATATCGTTATTCTTGGAATAGTAATAATGGTTCTGGTTCAGGTTATGAAGTAATTTACTTTTGGTATAATTCCATAACTGAACAAAGAATTGATATTACTCATCAAGAATATCAAACTCAATCGCAACCAAGTTTATAGTTTCATCTGTCCTTGATGATTTCCTAGTTTAGAATAATTCTAAACTAGGAAAAAATTTTTTCTTTTTTTTGGGTGGGCCCGCCCATAATCTATTAGAGCTCAAGCAGGGTGGGCCCGCCCAGTATCAGCAAGCCTACAAGCTGTCAAGAAAATTATTTTTATTTTTTTCTTGATTTAATTTTTTATCTGGGATATTCTGGGTTAAATTAATAAAGGAGAAATACAATGGGACTAGATCAATACGCTGGGCTTCGAGATAGCAAAGGCGAAGTCCATGAAAAGTTTTATTGGAGAAAACACGCTAGACTGCAGGTGTTTATGTCTAGACAATTCAATAAACAAAAAAAGGAACAGGAACATAACACTCATGACGACCTGCAACATCTGGGTTTTAATGGTGGTCAAGGTGGTGTTACAATTACTGAAGATCTAATCAAGGACTTGGAAGAGGCGATCAAAAATGATTATTGGAATTATTTTGCCTCTGATGGTTTCTTTTGGGGTCAGCAATTCCAAGAGGACGCAGTCAAAGAATACAAAGCACAGGATCAGGAATTTCTGAAATGGTGCAAAGAACAAGTCAAAGCTGGTAGGCAAATCGGCTACGATTGTTCTTGGTAAAAAATTTCAGGGCTCCTGAACCCGTTGATCAGCGGTGTGGGAGCTCTGGATACTCAGGCCGCGCCGCCGCCGCTAGAACACAGAGACTCTGGCGGCCTGGGGCTCAAGCCGCAAGCTTGACAGGTTACAAGCTATAGGATATTATAGGATTAGAAAGTGAGGACACATATGGAAGAGAAAAAATATGAACGTAAGAACAGGTTCAACGGTGAGTCTATTATGTTGAACCAGACTGAAGCAATGATCCATGACCGGATCTTTAAGTATGAGCTGCAGGCCACAATGGAAGACCAGGATCTGGGGACCGGGGCTAGCAAGTACTGGGAGAAGATGAGAAAAGATCTGAAGTGGTTCATGAAACACAATGCCAAAGCTTATATGGTGCTGCTTGACTAGTTCCCAAGCGCCCAAGCTCTCAAGCTTGACAGGTTTCAAGCTTGAGGGTATAAGATTTTATAGGAGAAATTTATGTTAAAAAAAGAAGCAAGAGAAATAACTGGCGGGCTGTCGAAGCCGTCGAAGATGCCTGGACCAGCTCACAACCTGCCGGCCGTGGCGTGTAAGACTGGCGCGAAGCTGGTCAAGATACCAGGCAGCGTCTGCGCTGGCTGTTATGCCCTGAAGGGGCGCTATAGATTTAATAATGTACAAGCGGCCCTGGATCGAAGGCTGCAAGCATTGCAGGACCCGCGCTGGGTTGATGCCATGGTGCAGCTCATCAAGGGCCAGGACTGGTTCAGGTGGCATGACTCAGGAGACATCCAATCGATGGAGCACTTAGAGAATATATTTGAAGTGTGCAAGCGTACAAGCTCGACCCGGCACTGGATGCCCACGCGCGAGGCTCAGTTCCTGAAGCAATTGAACCCTGCCACAATACCGCCTAACTTAATTATTAGAATGTCATCACACATGATTGACCAGGGACCAGTTAAATTCTGGCCGTGGACGTCGACAGTTACCAGCCAGGCTGGCAGGACATGCCCGGCCCC
>VTLG01013927.1_pt1 | contig 11440 bp, 20 predicted proteins | sample 4694571 | NCBI WGS metagenome assembly VTLG01 (sample SAMN12604809, study PRJNA352737) | marine metagenome | biome: ENVO:00000447; feature: ENVO:00000209|ENVO:00000569|ENVO:01000036; material: ENVO:00002151; isolation source: viral sequences binned using virsorter ... | reverse complement strand
TGACACTTCCTCCGGTCGGGTTGACAACTGGACGGGATTTAGCCCCGGCAAGCATGCTCACAATGAAATGAGCATTTCACCGCAGCGCGCTATCGCTATGGTCCGCAGATTCGGCGCTAAGAGGCTCCCCCCAATGGGATACGAAGTAGTTCTTGTAGTTGATCATGGGTTAGACTTTGACAATCGGAAACATTCGCCAAACACCACGGTTATGCTGGTAAACAGGTGCGGAGCGTATTCTCTTGAAAAACACCAAAGTGTCACTCCCCCCAGTTACACGCATTGACTGTCCCCCACGGCTCGCCATGCGTGGCGAGCGATTGGCGACACTCTAACCCTAATACTTTCATAAGGCTTGACAGCATGAAACTATTATCGTCCGCAGCAACCAACACAAAATTGGCAAAATACAAGGGACAGCAATATTTGCCGTTTGGCCTATCTCTGCGTGCTGGTGATGCGTCCGGATACGAAGTCTGTCCGATGCGCACCGTCGGTTGTACAAACGGTTGCGTTATGGAATTTAGCGGGCGCGGAACAATGCGTAACGTCCAGGATGCGCGCGACGTTAAGACCAGGTTACTATTTGAAAACCCGGTTGAATTTTACAAGCGGTTGCGACGTGATTTGACACTGGCACAAAAGCGCGCCGATAAGGCTGGCAAAACACCGGCAATTCGCTTGAATGTAGCATCCGACATTGTATGGGAAGTTGTCGGAGGCGGGCTGTTGGCTGAATTCCCGCGTATGCAATTCTATGATTATTCGAAAATCATCAAGCGCAACCCCCCCGAAAACTACGCTTTAACCTATTCGTGGAACGAGCGCAGCAAGTGGTCAGAGGTTAAGCAATGGATCGACAATGGCGGCAACGTTGCCGTGGTTTTCGATACCCTGTACAACCCGCAGCACGGCAAGATAGGCAAACTGCCGGAAACCTGGCGCGGATATGATGTTATCGACGGTGATATTCACGATTTGCGCTTACCAGAATTCGACGGCCAAGGTAAAATTGTCGGCCTGCGCGGCAAGGGCGGCAGGCAGGTTGTGTTGAATGGACTACGCAACCAATTTATCCAACCTACTATCGACGGTATCGGCTCAATTCATGGCGCAGCATGGCGCAGGCTTGGCCTAGTTGCGGCATAGATCTTCAGACAAACAAACGCGCAAAGGCGCAGAAAGGTACGATCATTACTATCATCGAGACCATATTTTGCTCCCATGCAGCGGTATTCTCGCTCGCGATAGGCAGCGGCGCGCTATTTGCGTATTTTATTTTTTCATTTGTTAACTTTTTTTCGCCAAAATCCGATAAATGATAGGTTGCTTGTCGCGCCTGGTAGGTTGCCAGGCGCGGCGGCAACCACAACTGAAGGGCTTTGACAATGTCTCAACTCGACGACCTAAAATTTGGGGAGGAACTGATGCTGGTCGGAATCGACAGGTCAGATTCATCGGAATGTCAAATCTCCGTTACCTACGGTAGCGACGAAGATTATCCGTTCAATGATCAGTGGCAGATTGTGGCTGATTGGCCTGGTGCCACTGGCGACTCAGCCTTTAGGGTCAGGCGTAACTTCACAAAAAAACGATATGCGGAAGAATTTTTGACCGGGCAGTTTGTCAGTACCCATGCATGGTAGGTTGCCAGGCCAATCCACCCATCAAGTAGCAGACTAACGCGCCGCAGGCGCAGAAAAGAGGCTTGACAATGTACCTTGATCCTCAGCTTATTGACCAGATTCTCTTGAGTCCGGGGGGAATTATCACCTTGGCAATCGCCGCAGGCTTAGTGCTGGCCGGGCTTGGTGTTGCTTTTTTAGACTACCGAGAAGGTAAAATTAAATGACTGGTTGCCAGGCGCGGACAGCAACCATTGCCCCCGCGCCTGGCGGCGACTTCAATGGAGCTTGACAATGCGAGAATTCACAAAACTGGAGCGCAGGATGCTAGACCTCACCAGGACTGAGGCGTATCAGATCGCGTCACTCTGGCGTAATGGGAGAGATGCGGTCTACCCGTACAGGTGGACTGCGAAAGGCAGAAGTCTGGAGGGAACTTCGCGCAGAAAATTCCTCGATACACTGCGTAAAATCGGACTGTTTCCCGAATTTATTGACGCTAGGGTTAGAGATTCTGAAGGTGAAATTGAGATGGGAAACTCTGCTCCCCGGGGAGGGCAAGTCGGTAAATTCTTGCGATTGACCCCGACCGGCTATCGAAAGATTCAGCGAGTTTTGACCGATTAGATGACTGTACCCAACGGCGTGCCTCGCGGGGCACGCCCTTGATTACACTCACCGCGCCAAACGGCGCAGAAAGGCCTGACATATGAGCGATTACCACAGGAACAAAACAGACGAGCAGTTCGTCGCCGACTTTGAAGCTGCATCGCAACTCATGGAGTCCTTCTCGACAGGCAGTTGCAACGACTGCGTTCAATGCCAAGAGTCCAGCGTCAGTGATGATGAAGAGGTCCACGTTGAACCGCACTTTTCGTGGTCGCCCTGTCCAGTTTGCGGGTCAACCCTGGGCGGCGACAGGCACGCTGCCCACTATATCGCCGAGGGCGACCTGAACCATCTGGACGTTTGCACTGATTGCCTCTTCTACGACTCCAACGGCGATCTACCTTCTTCATCATATTAACCGCGCCTAAGGCGCAGAAAAGAGGACATTACATGGATATTGCAGCACGGGCTACACAACTCGTACACGCTGTCGAGGATGCGGACGAGACCACGCCAACTCCTGAGTTGCTTCTGGGCGCGATTGCGGTTTCGGTCCAGCAGTTGTCTGACCGCGTGCGGTTGCTTACTGAGAAACTGAGCGAATTAGAACTAGAAAGGACGGAACGGTGAAAGACCAACTTCAAACATCCGCAACAGTGAGAGATGAGCAGTCGCTGGAGGATTTTATCCGAGATCTTCGCCAAGCGGCGCGAGATTCCAGACGAACCGGGGGTGCTTACTCGGCCTGCCTGGTCGTGACTGGATCGGGCAAGATCGTCGAGCGAGTGCTGATCAGTGTATGGTTGCCTTCGCGGGCAACCCAACCAGTGTTTAGGGCAAGCCAATCGGCAGTAACAAGAAAGGATTGAAGGATGAACATGAACATAGACGAAACCATGCGTGGATATATGAAAGAGCGGTCGCAGATAGACCTTGTCGAAACAAAGGGATTGCTCTGGGTAGGTGACCCGTTGCGGATCTGCCGAGATATATTCGGGCAGAGTCTCCTGTACAAAGATCTTGCTACGGGTGATGCAATGCGACCCTACTGCGGCGGCCAATTGTTTAGAGTTGATCGCTTCCGACCCTCGACTAGAGATCGTGACAATTACCTGGATCACCGCAAGATGCCGATCAGAACCGCATGGCACGGTGGATCGTGCTGTCGGGCAGCATTTGAGTTGATCGAATTGGACGAGCGATGCCGAGTGGGGGAAAAGGATCGCGAAGAAATGGATCTGTATTTAACGCAACGGGGCAGAAAGGATTGAAGATGGAATCTCTGGACAAACATTTCAGTGCAGACGACAAGGAACTGCTAAAGGATGCTTTCATCGGAAATGAGGCCGATACGGACGAGTACGGCGAAGCATGGCCCCAGAAGGGATTGGATTACCTCGCCGGCATGGGGCCTGAAGCCTGGAATGGGGGAGAGTCTGAGTCTATTATGGCGGCGATTTTGGAGTGGGTGACCGCCTGGAACGCTGAAGGGCGCGGTCGCTACGCTGGGGCAGACGCATCTCGGACTCTGCTGGGGTTTATTTTTGAGGACGCTTGGGAACAAGGTAGACTGCCGTACTATGACGATCTGGGCGAGATCAGATCCTACCTCACGGATTTAAAATCAGACTAAAGGGTATCTCAGATTCAAGAAAGGATTGAAGATGGAACTTGGAAAATTACAAACCGGAGACAAGGGCATTCAGGAAATCGCGGATGCGCTGCACGCAGAGCATCGAACAACGCAATCGCTGGTTGCGGAGACAATCCTGAAGGGTTTGCTCCGATGGGCAACTGAATGCCGCGATGGCAAGAGGACCGATCTGCGTAACGAACGCGCGGTCAAGAAAACCTTGGCCCTGCTGGAAACGCCTGATGATCGTCCAGATGGGGATGATCAGCACTTGTTTATGTACACTTGTTAGGGAGACTCTGATGGACGACGGGCGAGAGGTATGTATGTGCTGTTCGTCGCCATACCTGGGCAGGAGTTTCAAAGGACTATGCCCAGCGTGTATTGGCGGCTCAAATGACCCTTCCGTGGACGCTGTGCCCCTTGAGGCAAGGTTGCCAGGCGAGGACGCTGACGTTCAAGTATATGATGACGATGATGAAAACCGAAAGGATCACTCATGATTTTACCTGATTTCGGGGGGGAAGAGCATTCGAGCGATGAGGACTTGTCTGAAATGGCAATGGCTCATGTTGATGCGATCTACGGGAAACTCGTAGGTCTATTAAAGGACGAGCATCAGAGTGACGAAGAGTATGCTGAAAGCCTAAGTAGAATTGTAACGTCCTGCCCGCCTTTTATGATTCACTCGCTGCTGCAAGCGGGTTGCAAAACGCTCCGTGGAATGCGCGCAATTGAGCAGGATCTTAAGGATTTGCAAGATCAGGCTGGTCAGTAAAAAAGAGAGGAGGAAAAAGATGAACGCAGAAGAACCCTTGTTGTTGCTTCTTGGCCTCTTGTCACTGGCAGCAGTGATAGTCTTGTCGTCTTCTGGAGGGTAGTAGTCTCTTTTTGAGGGTCGCAGGTGCGTTGCCTGCGGCCCTTTTTTATTCACCGTCCGGTTCAGGGGCAGAATTATTAGGCAGACCAACTACAGATTGGACCGTAATGTTGTCTGGGTTTTCCACCAGGAGGTTTACCAGTGGTTGCTGATTGCCTCCGGTGACCGGCTTTTCATTAGCCTCGGAATCAAAGCCAGCCATCTGTTTGGCCCACTCCAAACCCTTGAGCTTGAGGTTCACAAAGTTTTTAGTCTCAGACCAGGGACCGTCTGGAGTTGCGAAGGCCATCTCAGCGATCTCTTGGCTGACCCTCAGCTTATTTATCCCCAGGTCTGAGATCGCCGCTTGAATCTCAGACTGGACCCGAGGGATCTGTAGTATCTGTTGCCCCAGACGCCGCGCATTAGAATTGCTGGCCCCGATAGACCTGGCTGCGTGGGTAGCGTCGAACCCGTTAGCAAAGTAAACCTTGAGGAACTTCTTATGCGCGACTTTCAAACTTGGTTGCTTCTGCCGGGCACCGCTGGGTTTCGCTGGAACGATTTCCGATTTCTGACTTTTCTCTGCATTTTCCATGGTTTTCCCTTGCAGGCGATAGATCCAGGTGCTAGTATTGTAGTTGTCAAGCCGACGATGGCCCCGGCTAGGGCGAAAGTCTTAGTCGGGGCATCGCTTTCGCTACGCAGCAATGATAGCAACTCTAAACTCACTAAACAATATACTGAGGTGTACGTTGGTAAGAGTCCAAATAAAGAAAGAGGCGACTACCGCTGAGAAGATCGAGGCTTATCGGCTGAACCGCATGATCACCTACGGCGAATTGAGCCGCCGATGCGGGCTGTCGGTTCCCCATCTAAGTAAGATCAAGTGTGGAGGGATCAAGCAACCCAGCATTGAGAGCATTATGCGGATTGCGAAGGGACTGGAGGTGGCGTACACCAAGTTGATGCCTTCGGTGACCAAGGGGGCGGTCGATGTGCCTCACAAGAAAACCCGTAAAGACCTGTCCGAACTTGTCCAACCATACTAGCTAGCGGGCTAGCTACCCGTGATTGTTGGTCGCCCCACTCGCAGCGGGTGGGGCGACCTTTCCACCAACAAACACACACAACGTAGTCGGGAGACTCACACAATGTCAAGCGAAATCACCACCACCAACCGATCATTCGACCTGATGGAATTTGCTAGAGCCGCAGTCCAGTCCAAACTGCTGCGCGACGTGCTGTCCCTGGATGATGCAATTGTGAAAATCCAGACGGGAAATGAATGGCACATGGGGCCGATGCAGAGCTTGCAAAACGTCATCGTAATCGAAGGAACCCCGACGATGAAGGCTGCCGCCATTGGAGCGGCAATTAAAAAATCCCCCAAGTACGATTACCGAGTGACGGCCCATACAGACCAGAGTTGCACAATCATGTTCTTCCAAAACGGTGAAGCGTTGGAACCGGCGGAGGTATTCACGATGGCTGACGCGAAGAGAGCGGGCCTAGATCACAAGATGAACTGGAAGAAGTATCCCAAGGCTATGCTGTTTTCGCGTTGCCTCACCGCTGGTGGTCGCAAGCATTGCCCCGATGTTTTTGGTCTGCCTATATATACGCCGGAAGAGATTGAGCCGACCGAGCCTGCGACTGCGGTTGGTGGCTCTTCTGACTCACCGCCAGCCCTCAACATCGACAAAGACAAACCATCGGTGTTTGGGATAGCGACGAAAGTTCAGGAACCTGTGTCGCAGTTCCCCGCGCCCGAAGATGACAAAACTGATGAACCGATGTTGAAGTCTCGGGAGGATGTTGACGACCCAGACCGCAACCTCAAAGAATTTTTCTTAGACACAGTCGTAAACTCCTGCGACCTGCGAGTGCCAGGGTCTGGAGAAGAGGGCGCGAAGCGTGCAGCGGCTGAGTATTGCCGCGAGAAAGAGATACCAAAAATCAGTGGCCACGCCTCGATAGAAATGCGACGAGAGTTTGTTGATGCGGTGAACAAGGGGTTCTACGACGAGTTCCTGCGGGTTGACGAGGATACTCAGGTCGTCCCGAAGAAGGCTAAGAAAAAGAGGATGAGCAAGAAGCAGTTGGCTGAACTTGCTAAAGTTGGGATCGAAAAGGACATCCTGCCGCCCAAAGAAAACTGGACAGGCGACGAAGTGATCAACCTATGGCGAGAGCGCGCTCGTTGCTCGCCCGAGGTGGCGACTGAGGCATGCAACCTGTTTTCAGCGTTTACTTTTGAGGGTAAACTGATCGCTGAACTTTCGGGAACTCTTCTGCGGGTGGTCGCTGGCTCAATTACTGCTGGCAACGCGGACACTGCGAAATGGACAGCAGTCGCCGCCAACGAGATCGAGCGGTTGACCGAAGACCAGCGACCTGGATGAGTATATTGAATGCCGAAGCATGATTGCCAGATCGAGAGATTGTGCGATGGTTTCTGGATTTTTGTCCCAGGTACTCGAAGTTTGCAGAGTTACTGCGAAGGCTACATGGACGCGCTGCGTAACACATTGGGCGAGACTAAAGGCTATCGAATGGTCCGCGTACTCAGCAGCGCGTTCAAGGATTTGGAAACTGAGGTCATTGAGACTTCAGAGAAGGACAATACGTTGCATAGGGGCGTAACACAACGTGCTGAGTTTTCAAAAATCAAGAAGGAGCAAGTGAATGGTGGCAAAGACAGTCGTAAAGACAAGGTTTCGGGGAAGTGACAAGGTTTTAGACGACATCAAGGAACTCAAGTACCAGATGCGCCTGGGTACGGCCAAGATAAAATTCCTGCAAGAGGAGTTGCGCTACGCATGCGAGCGCGAAGGCAAGCCCGTCCCGATCCAAGAGTCACGCAAGTCGAAAATAGATACTTCACAGCAACCAATTGAGTAACGTGAATCTGGACTTTCTGACAAGAAGCGGGCGAGCCTACAAGATCACGCCGGAGAAGATCCAGCAGTGGCAGAAGACTTTCCCTGGGCTTGACGTTCCTCTTCAACTACGGCTAGCATGGCAGTGGAACGAGGACAACCCGGACCAGAGGAAGCTGCACCAGCATTTGCCCCGCTTCCTCTTCTCCTGGCTGAATAGGAGTTACAGTAAGATGAAACCCGAGAAGAACGGGCCATCCTACTCCGTCCCATACCGCAAAAAAACTAGCACCAACTTCCTTGGGATGCTCCGCAGGCGCTACACTGGACGGTCGCCCAAGACAGACTCTCAGCTTCTGATTGAGCATTTCCAGACAGAGTTGAAGACTTGCAGGCAGTGCGATATGTCGCACGATCTGATCGACCTGCGTGGCAGATTGGGTCGATACCTTTGGCTCGAAATCGGAATGGATCAACCATCCGCCGAAAAACTGGCAATAGAATCCTTACCATTGGAGTTGTGATATGGCCGAAATTGGGACAGTCACCGTAACTAAGTCGGACTATGAGTTCAAGTCTTGGAAGTTGACCGATGACATTAAAAGCGGCAAGGTCACTGATGATCAACTATCGCAGTTGAACATAGCCCACCTGAACGACCCCCAGCACTATTGCCGACAAATAGATCTAGATCAGGCCAACTTCGTCCAGAGCCTGAAGCCTGGAATACGACATCTATTCTCAATACGAAACTACTGGCGATGGGACAGTCACTACCGCTGGAACCCCTACAAATTCCCTGTGGTTGGTCCTCAATGGGACAATTCGTGGCACCCAAACGAGCATGACAAACCTGACGTTGACTTCGACAACATAGGGTTCTGGCGCGGGCACATGAGCGCCGCGGGGTGGAAGATGGTCGATACTCTCGACGGATTTAAGAACGAACTGCCCTACTTGTTCCACTTCTCCAGGGATAAGCCGTGGAAGACATTAAACCCGTTTGAATACAGACCGTATGCTTGGACAATGCAGGTCCACGACCGCAATTGGAGGAACCGTCTGGCCGATTACCAAGTGAACTACGCCAAGTGGGTTGAGTCTCAACTACCTGGCAGGAACTTTGGGTTCATGGTTTCGGTTACCAAGTCATCGCACTACTGGTCAGTTAAGCAGAGAAGATCGAGGATAAACGATCAGTTGCCGCCACCCCTGCCAGCCGGGCAGCAACGGAAAACTGCCTCAATCTTGGAGTTTCAGAGCAGACACAATTGGAAATTCAATATCGACGACGATCCAGATGGCAGTCACATCGCATACCCGCGGACCAACCAGGTTCAGTGGCTCTACGGATTATGCTCGATTCTCGGCAAACTCAGATACCGTCTAGACCGTGCTGGATTGAAGAACTGGCAGGTGGTCTGGGATATGGAGTATATGTGGTGGGGCAGTAGTTGGAACTCACTGGTCGAATCCTGCGGCGACGACGAAGAGATCGCACGCGATGCAATAAGAATCAACCTCCTCAAAGCCGCATCCAACTGCGATGCCATCATATGGCCGGAGCCTGACTCAAGGATGACTCCGTGGATGCTGGAACTGCAAAACGATATGGCCGAGCGGACAACCATCCTGAAGCAGGTTTACTGGCCATCTTGATTGTGGTACACTGTGAAACGCAAGGCGTGGGTAGGCATAATCATGTCCGTGAGCTATGCCTGCCCTACGCCTGCTTATATAGCTAACGGACAGGGTCATGGATGCCCCAAGCTACCCCCCAAGAAAAGCTAAAAACCAATCAGCACCAATCTGAGGCGTGGCCAGACTGCGTATCTCTGCCCCCGCGCAGAAGCCTCATCAGTGCGTAAGACCCTGGGTATGCGGCGACGGCCCTAGTATAAACCGCAACGCAGGTAGAGCGCAGTCCGTTAGCGTCCGATCCTTTGACCCTAGTTAGGGCCAGAGAAAGGGGGCAGTGCGGCTACAACATCGCAATCATTATCATAAGAAGTAGGTAGAGCAGCAGGATGGTGATGCAACCGTAACCGTAGTCTTCGTCGTCGTGCATGTCAAAACAGTAACTTCTCAGCCACTTCAGACTTTTTGAAAGATTCTCTTTGGTATCGCTTGACGACGATATCTAGGCACTCGCCGTAAGTAAGGTGGGGGAGCATGGTTTTGTAAAGAAAGCCATCGCGCCACCAGTTCGTACTATCCATTGAGTCGAACCTCGCCAAGTTTGCGTATTGCCGCAACGCCCACCCGTGAACATGAATCCCCTCTGGTATAGCCGCAAGTGTCTCCCTTAACCACATGCGTTTGCTCTGTCTTGGCGGTTTTAGGCCGATGCCTATCCAGTTGCTGCCTTCTTTGGCCAATTGACATAACTCTTTCAACAACTCTGGCGGGTCCGTATCGTGGAATGTCGGGAATCCTCCCCCTATTTCGTAGTTTTTCAGACTGAGTTTCCAATCCCCGCCAATGTCATCTAACCCTGCCACCGCATCTGCGACCCCATCCCACTGTTGCGCCCAGTCTTTATATTCCAAGACATCTAGGGTGGTGCCGGAGTTGAGTACGCTGTACGCCCCAGAATCTATTAGGATGTGATCGTAAGTTTTGGCGTAGTCTGCCATCCATTTAGACCAGATCGCAAACGACAACAGGACGTTCATGCCATTTACTGAATGGGCTTGAAGTTGGCTGTTAGGGCTAGCTAGATAAATTCTCATTCTTCATCGCTTCAGCACGAAGAACACAGGAATTGCATTCGCCGCAACCTGGAACTAGGCCACGGTAGCAACTCAAGGTCCGATCTATGTCAACATTGTAGTCCCTTGCCATACCGACAATTTGTCTCTTCGTTAAAAGGCAGAACGGAAGACGTACAATCACGCCAAAGACATTGCCGATAGACTTGGCCCAACCTTCTCTACAGTCAGGATAGTCTCTCTGGTCGTCTGAATTGCAACCCAACCATATCTCATCGCACTCAGCAACGATATACGATAAAGTCACGAAGAGTGAGTTTCTACCTCTAATTACCATCGGATCGCCTGCTTTTGGGTTCCAAGGGATATCGTTAACATTTTCCTGTATTGGACCTTTGTGCCAAGGGAATGCGCTAACTACCTGGTGAGAAACCCCAAGACGGTCACATATCTCCTTAGCAAACACGATCTCTTTTTCGTGCGGCTGGCCGTACCGAACAGTAACCGCGGTGATGTCCGAGGGCGGCATGCTTCGGATCGCGTGATTTAAAAGCACTGCGGAATCCAAGCCGCCTGAGACTAAGATGGTCAGCTTCACTCCATCCCCCAGTTGTGATGGTCTTGGCGACTCAGGGACCAGTTGGGATTGTGCTTCAAAAAGTCAAGACATCGTGCATATGAATCAGGATCTTCGCAGTATTTGCCCCCGTCCATTTTTGCGAGAGGTTGGACATACCGCATAAAGAAGTCAATTGTGTCGTCTGGGTTTTTATTAGACCACTGTTCCAATTTCAAGCCATTCAAACCTTCGACAAGTTTGATCTCCGCGCCAAACCTCTGGACTAGCACATAGTCGTGCGGCGATACACTCAACCAGTCCACAGGCTCTATGGCCCTATGAACGCCGCTAGTTGCCACAGCAATTAAAAACCCACTCGCCCGTAAAACTGATATCAACCCGTGTAGATCTCTATCGTAAGGCTCGCCTCCTGTAATCCAAACCCACCGCTCCCTCAAGTTCATCGGAGCGATAAGTGCGACCTCTTCAACAATTTCCTTTGGGGAAAGCCTCCTGTCCACAGAGTAGTCTGTGTCGCATTGTGGACAACCAACAGAACATC
>VTLG01009126.1_pt1 | contig 11440 bp, 5 predicted proteins | sample 4694571 | NCBI WGS metagenome assembly VTLG01 (sample SAMN12604809, study PRJNA352737) | marine metagenome | biome: ENVO:00000447; feature: ENVO:00000209|ENVO:00000569|ENVO:01000036; material: ENVO:00002151; isolation source: viral sequences binned using virsorter ... | reverse complement strand
CCCAGAAGCAAGAATAATTAAAGATCTTGGATCTGGTGATAGCACACTTTACATTGATAATGTCGGAGTTGGAACAAACTCATTAACAAATTTATTCTTCTATGAGAATCCAAATAAAATTGGAACAATTGTATTTGACGAATCCGTAGAACCTAAAGCAGCAGATTTAACTGCAGTTGTTTCTGCTGGTGGAACAATTCAATCTATCACTATTAATGACGGTGGAAAAGGATATGTGGGTTCTAGCACTGCATTATCAATTGCTTCTCCAATATCCAATACTGGAGTTGCTTTGACAGCACCTGATTTAATTACATTAGGAATAGGATCTACTATCTTTGCCACAGCAAATGCCAACATTACAAGTGGTATTATAACTTCCGTATCAATTATAAATCCTGGTTTTGGATATACAACAACTGCTGTTCCAAATGTAGTCGCACCAACTCCTATTAGACCATCAGAGGTAATCACTGGATTTACTGGTTCAAGTGGATTTTCAGGTATCGTTACAGCAATAAACGTTTTGAGTAGTTCAACTATCAAATTCTTCTTAGAGAAGGAATCTGGAACATTTAGTGGATTAGGAAATGGAGATCCAATTTACATATTCGATACTGCAGTTGGTACAGGTGTTACTTCAGTAGTTACCTCTTCAGGTGCTCCTGTAGGAATTGGTACTTCATTCTTTGATAACATATATCTAATCAGCTCTTATAGCACAACATCCAATACTGCTGAATTTGTTGCTGGTGTAAAAACTGACACATCACTCGCTGGTATTTCGACTAGTGGTATATCTGGTAAGTTCTCTTGGGGTAAACTTACTGGTGGTGTTAGGTCAACTACAAACCCAATTTCAGTTACCATTTCAGGTAAAACTGTTAATTCAGGTTTAACAACTTTCCCAAGAATACAAAGAAGAAATTCTGGTATTAGAGACACTGGTGCTTTAATAGATAGGACTGGTGCCTAAACTAGTATAAATATAAGAAAAAAACTATAGAATATAAAAAATGTCCGCAATTGTAACAGATCAGTTTAGAATTAATAACGCAGGTAATTTTTTAGGCGATGTAAATAATTCCTCAAATTCATATTATGTTTTTGTTGGATTGTCAAATCCATCTGCTGCAGTTAGATCATCCAGTGCCTTTGGTAGAAATGCAAATGATGCAGCATGGAATGATCAAACAACCAGAAAAGTTCCTGTTGATAATTTTAATTATTTAAACCATGCCAAAGACACGATGGTTTTTGGAAAAAAAATTACCTCAGATAATGTAAGAAGAGTTGTTAGAAAGATAAGTTGGACAAAAGACACAATTTATGATATGTATCGTCATGATTATAGTGCATCTAACAGAACTCCAAACGGACAGACAGCAAGATTGTATGATTCAGATTTCTATGTAATCAATAAAGATTTCAATGTTTACATATGTATTGATAACGGTTCTTCAGGAATCAATACCACAGGTAATCCATCATTAAATGAACCAACTTTAACTGGTTTAGAACCATTTAGAGCTACTGGTGCTACTGATGATGGTTATCTTTGGAAGTATCTATTCACAGTTCCTCCAAGTGATATTATAAAATTTGATGCTACAGAATTTATTCCATTACCTAATGATTGGACAACAACAACTGATGCTAATATAGCAAACGTTAGAGATAATGGAAATGCTGATATTAGTAATAACCAAATAAAGAAAATATTTGTTGAGGACGGAGGCACTTCATATAGTAATGCAGGTGCTGGTGGTCAGGAAGTGAATATTGTTGGTGATGGTAGTGGTGCAAAAGCGATTGTTGAAGTCGGAACTGATGCAAAAATTAGTGATGTAAAAGTTTCTGTAGGTGGAAAGGGTTACACTTATGGTATGGTTGATTTAACTGACCTACAACCCACCAACCCTAATGCTAAATTGATTCCAATTATACCACCATCAAAGGGTCATGGTTCTGATATTTACAAAGAATTGGGTGCTGATAGAGTTTTAGTTTATGCTCGATTTGATGACTCCACTAAAGATTTTCCAATTGATACTAAATTTGCTCAGATTGGAATTGTTAAGAATCCAACTTCTATTGGATCTACACAAGTTTTTACTCAATCTCAATATTCTTCAGTATCATCTTTATACTTAAGTTCTTTTGATAGTCCAACTCCAGCAAAAATAGGTGATTTGATTACACAAGATGTCAAAAATAGTAGTGGAGTTGTAATTGGTCAAGTAAGAGGTTATGTTGTTTCTTTTGATATTATATCAACAGATGTTAGTGATAAGATCGCAGTTTTAAAATATTATCAAGATAGATCATTATATTTTAATTCTACCACTGGTGACCAAACAGATGCGGTTGGTATTAATAGTATATCTGGTACAAATGGTCAGATATATAAATTTAGCGGAACTGAAATCATAAAAGGAACTGATGGTGCTGGATCAGATTATCAAGTTGGAATAAAAACTGCTTTTAGTGGTATTTCAACAAATCCTACAGGAACTAAAATAGTAGATTTAGGTGTTGAATTTAAAGATGGCGTAGCACAATCTGAGATAAATAATCAGTCGGGTGATATTATCTACCTAGATAATCGACAATTGATCACTAGAGATAGTAGGCAAAAAGAAGATATCAAAGTTATACTGGAATTCTAAAACATGTCACAGAAAACAAATTTAAACATAAGTCCTTATTATGATGACTTTAATGATGACAATAATTTCTACAGAGTTCTGTTTAGACCAGGCAGACCTGTTCAGGCTCGCGAATTAACAACTTTACAATCAGTATTACAAAACCAAATAGAATCTTTTGGTAATCATGTATTCAAAGAAGGATCAATGGTTCTTCCTGGTGGTGTAAATTATGATAATAGATATTATTCAGTAAAATTAGAATCAGAGCATTTAGGTCTTCCTGTATCACTTTATCTCAGTAATTTAAAGGGGAAAACACTAAAAGGACAAAATTCTGGTATACAATTTTTAGTTAATGATTGTAAGTTGCCAAGTGAATCAACTGATATCACTGACACTACAATTTTCGTAAAGTATTTAACAGGAAATAACGACAATATAATTGCAGATTTAGAGGATGGAGAACCTTTATTAACCTTAGAAGATATCACTTATGGAAATACTACCATAGTAGCAGGTGAAAGTGTTGCTACATTAGTGCCTACAAACGCCTCTGCGGTTGGTAGTGCAGTCAAAATGAATGAAGGTGTGTATTTCATTAGAGGTACCTTTGTATCCGTTCCTACAAGCACTATAATATTAGATCCTTACTCAAATGAACCATCATATCGAGTGGGTTTAAACATCACAGAATCAATTATAACAGCAAAAGAAGATTCATCATTGTATGATAACGCAAAAGGGTTTTCTAATTTTGCTGCACCAGGTGCGGATAGATTAAAAATAACAGCAACATTATCAAAAAAATCTCTAACTGACACAAATGATGTTAGTTTTATTGAGGTAGTTAAGTTAAGAAATGGTGAACTTAAAAAATTACAAGATTTTTCAGTATATAATGAATTAGAAAAATATTTGGCTGCCAGAACATTTGAAGAATCTGGAAACTATTCTATAGATAATTTTGATGTTGAGGTAGCAGAATCCTTAGACAATGGATTATCTAATGGTGGAATATTTAAATCAAGTGAAGTAACAGAACAAGGAAACACACCATCAGATGATTTAGCATGTCTTGAAGTTAGTTCTGGAAAAGCATATGTGAGAGGATTTAGAGTTAGTACACCTGGAACAACAATTGTAGATTTTGAAAAACCAAGAGATAAGGGTAAAGTAAATACTGCGTTAGTTCCATTTGATATGGGAACTTTAATACGTGTTAATAATGTATCTGGAACACCTGTTTTAGGAACTAGCATCGAACAAAATACAGTTTCTCTTTATTCTAGAAGAAAATCTATATCCAACCCAACAGGAGCTCCTACAGGTGCATATGAAATCGGAAAAGCAAGAGTATATTCATTTGGACTAAGAAATACATCATATGTGGACGATTCTAGTCAATGGAATCTTCACTTATTTGACGTTCAGACGTATACATTCATAACTTTAAATACATCTTTAACAGCGACAATTAGTTCTTTTGTTAGAGGTGCTAGTAGTGGTGCTACAGGATTTATTAATAGTTCAGTATCAGGTGCGACTGAGATTGTTTTATCACAAACATCTGGAACCTTTATTCCAAATGAAAAACTTATCATCAATGAATCTGAAGAATCATTCAGATCCATCGTATCAGTTAGACAATATACTTTTGAAGATGTAAAATCAGTTTATCAAAATACAAATGGAATGACTGGTGGTATAACAGGATTCATGGATTTCAGTGCTGATACTGTGCTTGAAACCACTAGAATATCTTCAATACCTCAAGTTAATAACTGTAATATAACTGGTGGCAATTTGACATCACCTGGTAATGCATTTACAGGTATAAAAACAGACTCTATTATTCAATATCAACTTGTAGGAAGTGATGATATTACATTTAATAGAGTTGATAGTATTAGCAGTGATTTAAAAACTTTAGGTTTAGGAACTGCCATGGCAGTTTCAGGTGTAAATGCAGGAACTATTGGAGTTAATACCACAGCTTCAATTTCTTTAGCTTCTCCAGTTGTTGTAGATAAGGAAGATACTGGATTGTATGCAAAATTAGGGTTTGATAATATATGTGAAGTAGATTTAGCAAATGCAACTTTAGCAGTGTCTTCTCAATCTGCAATGTTTACATTAAGTGCTAATTCAACTATACAACAAATTCCTACAGGAATAACAAGTGCTTTTTATAGTAATTTTGACACTCAAAAATATTCTTTAGTTTACAGTGATGGAACAATAGAACCATTGACAAGAGATCAATTTGAATTGGTTGATGCAGGATCAAAAGTTCAATTTAGTGGATTAAGTAAAAATAGTGGTAATGCAGTTCTAAACGTTACTGTAGAAAAACAAAGTATTACAAATAAAACTAAACAATTTACAAGAAGCAATAAAATAGTTATTGATAAAACAAAAGTTGGTGTAAGCACCAGTACAAATGGACTAACATTTAATCAATATTATGGTTTAAGAATAGAAGATAGGGAAATATCTTTAAATGCTCCTGATGTTGTGAATATAGTTTCTGTTTTAGAATCTAAAAATAATAATGATCCTACCTTAGATAAGATAACAACAGTATCTGGACTTTCTTTGAATACTAACACCATTGATGGTGAAAAAATAATTGGTTCGGAAAGTGGAGCAGTAGCACAATTAATTACTAGAGTAGATGGTGAGAATGTTGAAGTCGCATATTTTACAGACACTCAATTTACACTAGGTGAAGTAATAACATTCCAAGAATCAAATATTGAAACAACAGTTCAAGGAATAACTCTAGGAAATAACATAAATGTAACTGAAAAATATTCTTTAGATAAGGGTCAGAGAGAACAGTATTATGATTATTCAAGAATAGTAAGAAAACCAACTCTTTCTGCACCATCTAGAAGATTACTGGTTGTTTTTAATTCATACACAGTTCCAACAACAGACACTGGAGATTTATTCACAGTTAATTCCTATGATCAGGATAGATTTTCAAACGACATTCCAATCTTAGAAGATAACTTAAGATCATCAGATACACTTGATTTTAGACCTAGAGTATCACCTACAAGCAGCACATCATCATCACCATTTGCTTTTACTTCTAGAAATTTTTCTAATCCAGGATCAACCCCCAACCTTGTAGTTTCTCCAGAGGGAGATTCTAGATTAGGTTATAGTTATTTCTTACCTAGAATTGATAAATTAGTTTTATCTCGTGGAGAAGATTATGAAGGAAGTTTTGCAATATTAAAAGGTGTTTCATCGCTTAATCCAAAACCACCAACTGTAATTGATGGTGCGATGCATCTTGCAACGATTAATCTTCCAGCATATCTTCATAATCCAGATGATGCACAAATAACTCTCATTGAAAATAGAAGATATACTATGAGAGATATTGGTAAATTAGAAGATAGAATAGAAAATTTAGAAATTGTTACTAGTTTAAGTCTACTTGAATTAGATACTAAAACATTACAAATTAAAGATACAACTGGAGATAGATTTAAATCTGGTTTCTTTGTAGATGACTTTAAAGATACAAGTCGTATTGATTTAGATAATGAGGATGCAAAAGTTAGTGTAGATACTGAAACTAATGAATTACTTGTTCCAATAGACCAATATAGTATTAAACCATTACTAGGTGTATCTGAGAGTATTGATATAAATTCTGCAGATTTTTCTCAAAACTTAGAACTATTAGATTCAAATGTTCAAAAAACAGGAGATTTAATAACTTTAAAATATTCTGAGGCAAAATCTGATATAGGTAATCCACAGGCAAGTAGAACTGAAAATGTAAATCCATATGAAGTTGTTATTCGTGATGGTAGAATAATATTAAATCCATCAGAGGATAATTGGACAAGAGTTGAGGAAATTGATGGTGGTGTTAGAACTATTTTTGGAGATCCTAGAAATACTGCAACAGAAAGAATATTAACATCATCAAGACCAGATCCATTCATAAGATCTAGAAATGTTGGATTTAGTGCTTTTTCTTTAACACCAGGTGTTAGACATTATCCATTTTTTGATGGAAGAAGTGGTATTGATATCATTCCAAAATTATTAGAAATTTCAATGGTTTCAGGAACTTTTGGAATAAGTGAAACTATTCGTGGTATCTCAACAGATGGAAATCAAATACTTTCATTTAGACTTGCACAACCAAACCACAAAACAGGATCTTTTAATAATCCTGAAACAGTATTTTTAAGCAATCCGTATGATACTTCATTAACTTTAGGATCATTCTATACAGAGTCCTCAACAGTATTAAATGTTGATATTGCCTCTTTATCTCAAGATGCTCAAGGTCAATTCTTTGGTAGAATGGTTGCTGGTATGACATTTATTGGAGAAACTACTGGTGCAATCGCTACGTTAACAAACAATAGATTAATACCTGATGAATTTGGATCAGTTTATGGTTCATTCTTCTTTAGAAATCCAAATACCTCACCTCCACCACCTTTAAGATTCAGAAATGGAACAAAAACATTTAGGTTAACTTCAAGTGTTAACAATGCTAATCCACTACCAGGAGACGAAGGTGTCGGTATAACTCGTGGAGATGCTAGATATGTTACATTTGGGGTTATTGATTCATTTACTTCAACACTAGTTCGTCGTGTTCCACCACCTCGAAGACGTGACCCACTATCACAAACATTTACTGTTGATGAAACTGGAATGTTCTTATCTTCTCTTGATATATTCTTTGCTACTAAAGACGATAATGTTCCTGTAACTATTCAAATAAGAGAAGTTGAACTGGGAACTCCAACTAATCAGGTGATTAGTGATTTTGCTGAAGTGGTTTTAGATCCAACTCAAACTGATAGTGATGGAGAATCAGTCGTAAAAACCTCTACAGATGCTTCATTAGCAACTAGAGTTACTTTCCCATCTCCAGTATACTTAGAACCTAATAGAGAGTATGCTATAGTCATTTTAGCACCAGCTACAATAAAATACACAGTGTGGATTGCTCAAACAGGAGAGGAAACAATTGAAACTCAAACACTTGGAGTTGATGAAGGATCAAAGAGTATTGTAACTAAACAATATCTTGGAGGAAGTCTATTTAAATCTCAAAACGGAACAATATGGACAGCTAGTCAAACTCAAGATTTAAAATTTGCTCTTTACAAATGTTCGTTTGTTACTACACCAGGTAGTCTCACATTATTTGACTCTGACTTAACAACTGATGATCAAGTTAATTTAAAATTACAAGATAACTCTTTAAAATCTTATCCAAGAAAATTGAAGGTTGGTGTTAATACAACTACTGCTTTGAGTAGTATCATATCAGTAGGAACAAAGGTTTCAGCATCTAATGTTGCTCCACATACAAACTCTACAGATGCAAAGGGATTTGTTGAAAAGATTGGTGGTCCTATTGTAACATCAAGCGTTAGCACTGTTGGATCTGGATATTCAACAGGATCTTTCCCCAATGTAAGTTTATACTCTCTTACTGGCAATGGTTCTGGTGTAACAGGAACCGTAGTTGTGGGTGGAACAGGTGCAGTTAGTTCTGTATCAATTGCTTCAACAGGTAATGGACATGTTGTAGGAGATGTTTTAGGAATTACTACAGCAGACATGGGTAATGCTGGTTCTGGTGGTGAAGTAACTGTTACCAGTATATTTGGAATGGATACTTTATATCTAACAAATGTTCAGGGTGAGAAACTTAATGATGGTAGAAAATTAGTTTATTACACTGATGTTGTTGCAGGAACAATTGCATCTGCTACTGGTGGTGTAATAAGAGGAGACTCCGTAATTAATGGTAATTTATACGCTGGAAATGTTCTTGAAGTTAACAGTTCTAATCATTCCATGAACTCTATTCAAAATGTTGTTCAACTTGATGGAGTAAAACCTGATACTGTTTCTGTTCTTTTAACAGAAAATATTACTTCAACAGACACTGTTATTTCTGTTGCAAACACAGCACCATTTACCAGTTTTGAAGGAATAACAACTAGTGCTGGTTACGTACAGATAGGAAAAGAAATTATTTTCTATAATGGAGTAGGTTCTGGAAACTTAACAGTTGGTGAAAGAGGATTTGGTGGATCTCCCCAATATGCTCATTTCGTTGATGAACAAGCATTTAAATATGAATTTAATGGAATATCGTTAACAGGTATTAATACAACACATAATTTACCAACTAATGCTACGTTAAACGCACTAAAAACTAGTGATACTTATTTCTTAGAAATTAACAGAGGAGCAGGTAGACCTAATTTGTTGGATAGATCAACTGGTGTAAATCAAGTTAGTTTCACTGATGAAAAAATTGGTGGAGCAAATCAAACTGTAGGATCACAAAACTTCCAATATGATGCGTTTATCCCATCATTCAATGTATTCACACCATCTACAGAGACTTCAATATCAAGTCAATTGAGATCAGTTTCAGGAACAAGTGATGGTGGTTCTGAAATATCATTTGTTGATCAAGGGTATGAAAGTGTTGAACTTAATCAAATTAATAGATTAAGTTCACCAAGACTTTTATGTTCTAAAGTTAATGAAGATGCAAGGTTGAGTGGATTACCTCGAAATAAATCTGTTACATTATTAACTAGATTTAGCACTACAGATCCTAATTTATCACCAGTATTAGATACCATGAATGGTGCATTTAGATTTTTAAGAAATAGACTAAATTCCCCTATAAGTGATTATACTGTTGATTCTAGATCTAACAATATCTCAGATGATCCACATTTAGCATGTTACATTTCACAAAAAGTCAATTTACAGCAAGCATCAACATCATTAAAAGTATTAGTGGCTGCATATAGACATCCATCTGCTGATTTTAGAGTTTTATACAGATTGTTTAAAACAGATTCAAGTGAAGTAGAGCAGTCATATGAACTATTTCCTGGTTTTGACAACTTAAAGGATGTTGGTATTGATAAGATAATTGTTGATCCTAAATTGAATAGTGGAAAACCTGATGTTCCTGTACCAGCAAGTAAAGAGAATGAATTTAGACAGTATGAATTTAGTATTGATAATTTAGATGAATTTGTGGGATTCCAAATTAAAATAGTAATAAGTGGAACTAACGAAGCATATCCTCCAAGATTTAAAGATTTAAGAGTAATTGCTTTAGCATGATGATTCCAGTTGAAGGACATAAACATCTATATCGAGATGAAAAATCAGGTGCGATTGTAAGTTCTGATTCTCAGGGATACTTGCAATATAAAAAAATGCGAGAACAAAGAAAATATCAAGAAAATGAAATTAATAGACTGAGAGAAGAGATTGATGAACTTAAATCATTAATATCAGGATTAATCAATAAATCCTCTTAGATATAAATATTTAAAAATGTATTGATTAATAATGGCAGTATATGTATCCAACATCACGATTGAGCAAGGGTTTGACTTTGATACTTCATTTCAACTAGAGGATACTCGCACCAATGAATTTTTAAATTTGGTTGGAGCAGGAACATCAGCGATGCTTAGAAAGCACTCAGGATCTAAAAGTAAGGTTTCATTTGCTAGTAGTGTTACCGACGCTGAAACTGGTATAATTTCTATAACTTTATCTGCTGCTAACACAGTGTCATTAAAACCTGGAAGATATGTATATGATGTACAGATAATAACTTCTGGTGGTCGAAAATATAAGGCTATAGAAGGTAATGCACTCGTCAGATCTGGAGTAACAAGGTAATGACAACTATAAATGATCGAATCGGATCGCAAAATGTAATTAGGGTATTATCTAATGCTTCGGCACCTCCATCTAGATTAGCAAATCTAGGTGATGTTGACGCAACAAGAACATCTGAAAATGGTCTAGTATTAGTATGGAGTCTAACAGATCAAAAATTTGTCTTAACTGACACTATTAGTGCTGCAACTATTATTCAAACTGGTATTACATCATTTTCTAATACAACAAACTCTACAAGTCCGACAACAGGTGCATTGAAGATTGCTGGTGGTGTTGGAATAGAAAAGAACTTAAATATAGCAGCAAATTTACAAGTTACTGGTGTATCTACATTTGTAGGAGTTGTAACCACAACTAATGATTTGTATGTTGGTGGTGACTTATATGTAAAGGATGATATTGTATATGATGAAGTAAATGGAAGACAAATTAATATATCAGGTGTTGGTACTTTTGGTTCTATTTACATAGGAGGGACTGAAGTTATATCTTCGTCTCTGGCATTAGAAAATGTTTCTTCTTTAGATTCAACTACAGCATCAACAGTTCAAGGTGTAATTTTTTCAGGTGGAACTCCTAATACTTTTGAATTTTTAAATGTAACAGGAATCACGACCACTAATAAACTAAATGTGACTGGTGTTACTACATTCAATAATGCTGATGTAGTTTTTCAGGGTGCTGCTGCTGGTCAGAATATAACATTTGATGCTTCTGAAAATGATTTAGAGTTTACTGATGATGCCAGATTAAAATTTGGAAATAGTGATGATCTTGAGATATGGCATTCAGGTAATACTCATATAAAAAATTCTACTGGTGATCTTAAAATTCGTAGTGATTCACTCATACTCAAAAGAGAAAATGATACTGAGGCATATCTTAAAGCTACTGTTAATGAGGATGTAAAATTATATTATAATGGTACTGAGAAATTTGCCACTACTTCAGATGGTGTTAATGTACTTGGAACCTTAACTGCCCAATTGATTGATGGAGGCTCGTATTAATGGCAAAACCAACCACTAGACAGGAACTAGTTGATTATTGTTTAAGACAACTAG
>VTLG01017165.1_pt1 | contig 11441 bp, 26 predicted proteins | sample 4694571 | NCBI WGS metagenome assembly VTLG01 (sample SAMN12604809, study PRJNA352737) | marine metagenome | biome: ENVO:00000447; feature: ENVO:00000209|ENVO:00000569|ENVO:01000036; material: ENVO:00002151; isolation source: viral sequences binned using virsorter ... | reverse complement strand
ATCTAGTTTTTGTTTTCCCTTGTGCTAGTAATTGCTCTTGCCGCTCCTTACTCCGCACACCTTCAATAATAGTAACATCCATAATTTTAATTAATTCATTGAGAACATTAACGAGCTTAGTATCTACTCCTTTTAATCTACTTTTACTTCTTTTTCCAAACTTATACATTATTTTTTCTTTTGAGAATAAAGCACATTTAATTTCTTAGGAACAAATGATTTTGTTTTTGGCATAAAAGATTGCCAATAAGAATGCTTAGGCCCTCCAACATCCACTTCAGTTGAGCCTACATTAGCTCTAGTTTCCAAAGAAGATTTTCCCATGCTTTTAGGGTTCTGTATTTTATGTGTAGTTTTTCCTGCCATTAGGCGATTACCCAACTTTTAGCTTTTTTTCTTGGTTTAAACCAACTTCTTTTACTTTTATCCTTTTTCATATTAGGAGGAAAAGCATGAACTTGCGAATAATAAAGGCTTTCTATTGTGTCATCATGAGCCATTTTAGGGCCAAAAGTAAGGATTTCGTTGATTAAATCAAACATATTTTTCCGTAAATGCACTGTTCCAGTACTAAAACGAGCAGAAAGTCCACTATAAATGCGATTTCTTTTCTGTGTTCCGCCAGGTTTTTCTGGAATTACCGATATTCCAAATTTATTTAATCTTCTTCTTTCATCATTTAAAGCTTGAAAAATACTTCTATTCATAGCTACATCTTCTACTGTAGATGATATGCAATTATATTTTTCATGTAATTCAAGTATTATATCTACTACTCCTTTTTTTCCAAGTATCTCACCTGTTGATGGATTTTTAGAACCAATAGTGGGAATACTTCTATGCCTTTCATATTCTAATACATATAATTCATTATTTACATCAATAGCAATTACAGTTATTACTGAAAAATCACTATGTTTTGTATCAATATCTGTGGCTGGGTCGCATCCTATAAATGTATTTACTGGCACTTCTTCACCATTTTTTACAATATAATTTATCCCATCTTCATTTTTATAATACCCATCCCAATATTTTATATGTTGTCTTCTCCATATTGCATCTTCTTCACTCATTACTTCCATCATATATTCTTGATAGAACTTTTGAGGTTGACCAGAATCAGCGTAGAATTTTTTCTTTTCTTTTATTTTTGAGATTGGGAAAAATGATTCCCAAAGCGGAGTGCTTTCATCAAGTAATGCTTTGTATGTAATAACTTTCCAAGAAAATTCTTTTTTATCTTCTTGAGCCTTAGCATAATTATTAATAAGATTGTTAATAAAGCTGTCATAATGTACAGGAGTACCATTGACACGAAGACGGCCAGTATGAGGTTCAATAGCGGGATATACAACAGCCGTGACCAAATTCGCATTCTTATCTCTGGCCTCTCTTGTAATTGTATTCGCTTCATGTTCAAAGTCATCAAGCACAATGAGGTCATATCGTTTATGGAGTTTAGCTCCTCCTCGAATCCCTGCAACGTTACTTTTCGATATAAGTTTACATCCATTTGTTACCTCTATATCTTCTTCTGTCCATTTTTTTCCTCGCATCGGGCCAAAGTAATATTTTATTTTATCATTAAACTCTAAATGATGTTTAATATAATCCATATTACCTACACTTAATTTTTGTGTAGCTGATACCCAAGCGTAGAATAGAAAATTATCTTTACTTGCAAAGCAAAAATCTTTTACAATAGATGCTTTTGTAAGAACAGTTTTTCCATGTCCTCTGGGAATAATAATAGCAGTTTGTTTTACATTTTTATCATCAATTGCATCTGCAATTTCATAATGGAAGAAAGGAGTCTCACTTCGCATAAAGTCATCTGGAAGAAAAAGTTTTCCAAATGATATAAGGTCTTTATATGCTAATTGTAAAGCTTCTTCAGCTTTGTTTATGTTCTGACTGTTTATATTTGCCATCTAAGTATTTCTCAAATTTTTCAGTTTGTTTTGTCATTTCTACAAAATCATCAAAAACAACTTCTACTCTTTTTAATCTATCTGCAATAAATAATATTGTTTTTTCTAAATCATCTATTTTTGTTTTTAGATTACGTTTCGTTAATGATTTTTTTTGCTTCATTGTATTCTCCATTTATACATTTTAAAAATCTTTTTAGTATTCTTTTTGATTTATTTTGATTTCTATGGAGCAATACAAGGACTTGACTTCTGATAATTGATTCTTGTAATTCGCTCATTTAACACTCTGGGTCGTTTTGTATTCCTTTATTAGTAAATTGTTTTTTCTTGCCACCATCATATTCATATGCATGGCCATTTTCTTTTAATAATTCGTTTAGACTAATTTCTTGTCCTTTTAGAAAAATCTCACCAAGTACTCGGCCGTACTTACCAAGGCCGTGAGATTTTAAAGTAAAGCTTCCTTTATCGGAACTTTCTAGCATTTTTTTTGTATAATTTTTTGCCTCTAAACCTTTTTTCTTTTCCTCTAGGTTTCTGGTTCTAGACTCCCAAGTATCTACACCAGCAAATCGTATTCTTTTTTTTACAAAAGTATCAAATCCTAAATCTATAAGAGCATCGCAAGTATCGCCATCAACAACTCTTACTAATTTAGCATTATATATGAATTTATCAAGCTTTTTCATTCTTTAATTTATTATAATTTTTTCTAAGATACGTTAAATATTGTGATGCATTAATTGGATTAAAAATTGTAGTAATTAATCTATTATCATCATCATCATATTGAGGGTCAATAATAGTAACTGGACAATTAAATATATTTTTATCGTCTAATCCTAATTTATCTGCGTAGCTATCCATTATTTTAAAAGAGGCTACTTGTAATGCATGAGATATAAGACCACTAGAAGGACTTTTTAATACTTGATAACCAGAAACATGAGTATGCCCACAAGTTAGTACATGGTCAGCCCAACCAGTCTGAGCAGCACGAGCAACACCATGAGCAGTATTCCAGATACTATTACCTTTAAAAGTATGTCTTGCATTTATTCTTACCTCTTTTCCATTGGGGAATACAAGATTCATCCTAGCTCCCCATTTTTCATATAATCCTTGATGACCTCTCATTATAAAATCTAAAGGGTCTCCATCTCCACTCCACACATCATGATTTCCAGCTACTAAGTATAACCAATTTAATTTATTTACAAAGTATTCTGTAAGTCTCCATGATTCTTTTGCAGATGTTGATTGTTGACCATATAGAGCTGAAAGTCTTCCTATCCAATTATTTTGTATATCTCCAAGATTTCCAGCAAACATCCCTTTTGTATTATTAATTATATTCATATAATATAATATTTGAGATATATCCGTACCATCATCATCAACGTGAGGGTCTCCAAAATGAGCAATACCTATAGGCCCATCTATATTAATATTAATTTTTATAAGTTTTCTGCTTTCTTTCGATATTTTCTTTTGTTTATATTGTTTTTGTCGATGCTCTATTAATTCTTCTATTGGTATATGGTCGGGGTCTATCTCTTCTACTTCAAATGGATTTTTTTCTATTATAGTAGGGGCTACTGTTTTTCTACCACAAGCAGTACATTTCCATTGTTGTTTTTTTGTATTTGCTCTATATAAAAACCCACTTTTGTGGACTGACCTAGCTCCGCAATGTGGACATCCTATTACATTCCCATCCGCATCTTTTCGGATGTCATCTCCTAAGCTCATATTATTCCTCGGATTTATTTTCTATTTGTGGTATTTCATTTCTTGATGCTCCTTCAAGTTGTTCTGGTGAAAACCCTTGAAACATTCCTATTAGTCCCATTTCTTTTTGTTTCACCGTATTTCCAGAAGTTCCAACAATTTTACCTAATTCTTTTGTGGATTGTAAAATAATATTATCGTCTTCACTAAAATCTGCAAGATTTTTTAATTTACCAAGAATATATTCGTGGTCTATTCCTAGTTCTTTTGCAGTATCTAATACTGATTTTTCTATTTCTTTCATCACTCTCTCCTGTTTTAAAAGTACAGTTGCTTTTTGTCTAGCTTTTTTATCGGATACTTCTTTATAAGCATTTTTATACGCATCAACAGCTCCCATACCTACAACAATATTTGTAGCAAAGTCTTTTTCTTTATTTGTTACATTTTTACGTTTTTTTACTTGTTCATTTGTATTTTTTATCGTTTTACTAAATGTGTATCTATTACTATGAGCACTAAAATCAGTATCCATAAATGTATTAGGTCTATTTATAAAGCTACCTACAATAGTCCGAACCCAACCTTTTGCAAATTTATAATTTTTTCTATCGTGAGGATGGTTGATTTCTTTTGATACTTTTAGCAATTGAATAATTCTGTCATCATCGCTATATACCCAATCACCTTCATTGGCTTTTCTCCAGTCTGGATGAACAACCGTATTATTATGATGTTCTTTAAACTCGTCTATGCTATCATAAACATAGTGAGGAATATTCTTAATTTTTTTCTTTTCCAAATTTTTTTTCTTTTTTATCTAGATTATTTAATTGCATTACAAGATTATCTATTAAATCGTTTACTTCTGGAGGTATAAGATATACTTTGTCATCTATTTCTATAGGTTCATACTTTTTACATAATGCCTCTAATATGTAATTCTGATGTTCCAATGGAAGCTTTGATAATTCTTTAATTTCCTTCGCCATAAAAACTACACATTATTATTAAATCCCTTAACCCTGCCACCCTTGAATTTAATACATAAGTCAAATGTGACCAAGTTCTTTTAGTAAAAAAATTGTAGGATTTTGATATATACATATAATTAGCTCGTAAACCTTTCTGGCGGATTATGAAAATCCGATTTTTAGTTAACAATAAACCATATAAGGAGAATACTATGGCAAGAACAATAAGGGTCGTAGCACCTGTAACAACTGAAGAAGGTAAGAAGATTGTACCTATCGAGGCAAAAGTATCAGACGGTACAGTGAATGTAGACGGGACTGAATACAACCTTGTTAAGCATCAAGGGTCTGGGTTTCAATATCTCGCAGACGCAGAGACTGTTTCTAATCTAGAGAACTCTGATGCAACCCAAGCAATGGATACACTCGCACTTGATGAGGGAATGTAACCAATCATAGGTCTAGGGGGAACCTTAATCCCCCTTTTTTTCTCTTTTTATTCTTATTCATTATAATATATATATACTTTATTTCTATTTATAATACACATTTACTATTAACTTGGTCAACAACTATAGGATTATACAATGACAACAAACATTAAAAGATTCATGAGATTTTCATTACAATTCTGGACTCTATATTTAATACTAGAGTTTCTTCGTTTAGTCCTAGAAGTAAGGCAGATGTTGGGAATATAATTATGAATAATAAATATGCTAATCCCGAAGAATTAAATTTTATGCAGTTGATACAAATAATTAAAGGTATGGAAAGACATTACAAAAAGAATGGTTGGAATATTAATAATTCGTTAAGATACAAAGAATTAAAGGAATACTTAGATAACAATTGGTTAGAACTATCTAATCAATATGACCCATATAATAAACAATAAAGGAAACATAATGAGACCAAGTAAAACAAATAAGCAAAAGAAACATAAATTAAATGAACAATTAAAATCCAATGGAAGAACTCCAAATCAAATTGCTAGAAATAAAAAGAAAAAAGAAAGGAAACAAAAATAATGGACTTAACAGTTAATCAAATAAAATCTTGGGCTCCAGATTTAGTAGTAGATTCATACCCTGAAGGAACAAAAGCTGGCAATATAGTTGGAGTTGTAGTAATACCTCATGGTCGCATTAAGATAATGCCAAAACATCGCAAGCCAGGCTCATAGCGAAACAAGGTGCTAAAAAATGCGTGCCGCTACCTTGTAACCAAAATGCGGCTCTAGAATTTATGGGCACTGTTCCCTTCCACTCACAACTACAATGTGGTAAAGTAGACCTCCGCATCGTCTATAATAGCAGTGCCCTATCATTAAGTGCAAGCCAGACACAATGTATTTGATATTTTATTCAGACTAAATCCAAAACAGTTTGGCTTGTACTTATTAACAATAAATAATAATAACGAGGAATAATAAAATGATAGATGTATTTAGTGGTCAAAAAATAAACATAAAAGTAAAATGCCATATACATGGTTTTCATGGTAAATGTGAGAATAATGCTGATAAGTATATTTTCGGTACTTGTTTATGTGATAATCATTATTATTTAATAAGTGGGCAGTTTGCAAAGAATAATGTTATTTCTAAAGATAAAAACAAGGAGTAAAAATGACAAAGAAAGAATGGTTGAAAGAAAAAGTATTTAGAGATACATATGGTAGGACATTAAATCTATCAGATGTTCCTATGACCTATATGACAAGAAAAGAATCATTTAAAAAACAAAATATTACAAAACAAGAAATAAATAAATATTGGAAAGAGTATAAACATAGATACATAAAGGAGTAATAAATGAGTAAACAATCAATATATGTAAAACATAAAGATGAAATATTTGAAAAATTACTTAATACTTATAAAAAATGTGCAAATCGCAAAGTTAGACCTCCTATTTCTGATGAAAATTATGGATATATAAAAGCATTAGAATGGGTATTAGGTCTAGATAAAACTCAAAAACAAAAAGACCAAGAATTTGCAGATAAAATTGATGCATTAACTAATAAAGGAGAAAGTAATGAAAAGAGAAACACAGAAAAGTAAAATAAAACAACATCTTGAATCAGGTCAACCAATCACACCAATAGATGCGTTAGAACGATATGGATGTTTCAGGTTAGCTGCTATTATTCACACATTGAGACATGAAGATGGTATGAATATTGAAAAAGAATTGATTAAAAATAAATTTGGTACTAAGTATGGTAAATACACATTAAAAGAAATAAAAATACCACAAGATAATTCAAAACGAGAAGAAGAAAAAGCTAAATTGTTATTAAAGATGAAGAAGTATAATAGTGTAAAGTTTGGAAATGATTTAAATGGAAATAGATATTTTAAAATAGGGTATTGGAAACCAATAAACTCAAATGACCAATATTATGTAAAACAACATAGTAAACTAAAGTTTGAAGAGCAAAGTGTTTGGGATGATGATTGTGGTTATAAATATTGGTATTCTATAAAATAATAATATAAAGGACAATAAAATGAAATTACCTTCAAAAGAAATAAAACTAAATACAAATCAAAAACAAGCTGTTGGTATGGATGAAGTTACAATGGTTCCTATATTTAAAACAGGTATAGATGAAGAAGATTACAATAGATTCTTATTAGTAGAAAGCAATAGAACTATTCGACCTAATAAAATTGCAAATCTTAGAGTTGAAATAGAAAGGAACGACCTTACCCATGAAAATGAAATAAAAGTAGTGTTGAATAAAGATAATAAATTAATTATTGTTGAAGGTCAACATAGATTTATTACTTGCATGGATATGAAAATACCTATTTATTATAGATTCTCTAATATGACTCTTGATGATATAGGATTAGTTAATTCCGTACAAGATAAATGGAACTTAAATGATTCATTACATCATTATTGCAATAGAGGTATGCATGAATACAAAGTATTGGCAGGTTTTAAGAAACAATACAAATATCCTATTTCTACTTTAATAGGGGTATTAGCTGGTCGAAATGATAAAACAATGTGTGATGAATTTAGAAGAGGTCAGTTTAAAGTTACACAATCACTTGAATTTGTTCACGATGTTCTTGGTAAGATACAAGAATTTAGACAATACAATGATAAAGTGTATAGACATAGAACGTTCCTATCTGTTTACATTGATTTATTAACTCATCCAGATTTTAAACATGAAGTTTTAATAAGGAAAATTGAACAAATACCTACTCGATTTGTACATTGCACAAAAATAAACGATTATCTTAGGATGATTGAAGATGTGTATAATTACAATAACAGAAAACCAATAAAACTTTGGTAAAATAATAATTATTGGGGTGTAAAAATATTAACTGAATAGAATGATAAATATATTTTGTTTAATTCGGTTGGCTTGCAGATATGCATTCACCCCATTAATTATAAAGGAGAGATTATGAAAGTTTATGAATGTTTTTATTGTTATCAAAAAACTGATGAAAAAGGAATAAGAGTTTCTGGTCAAGCAAAAATAACAAAAAAAATAACTAAAAATTGCAAAACATGTATGAAATTGTTTGGCGATGAACATGGCATGTTAATAATAAAAGGAGATAAATATGATAGCAAATAAAAATCAAATACCATCTTTAGCTTATGATGATGACCCAGATACACAAGCATTACTAGAAGATGAAGAGTTTAATCAAAATAAAAATGAAGTATTTTTGTATCTTGAAGAACTTAGAGAATCTGGTGAAACAAATATGTTTGGAGCAATTAAGTATATTGTGCAACATTTTGAATGTGAACGTAATATGGCAAAAAGATATTTATCAAGTTGGATGAAGGGATTTAGGAGAAAAGAAAATGATAATGATTGATATATCAGAATGGATACTAAATTTCTTTATATTCAGTTTAGCACTTTTATGCTCTGGTATAGGAATATTTATATTTACATTAATTTTTTATGCAATATTAGATTGTATAGATAACATAACAAAAAGGAGTAATTAATATGAAGTTTTGGTTACAATCATTATCAGAAAATGGATTTGATGTATTCACTTTAGTTTATATCGCTGTTTTATTAATAATATATCATTATTTATTACGATGGTATATAAATATAAAATTTGAAAATACAAATAAACAAATAGACATTATAAATCAAACATTAAATGAAGTATTAGATGATTTGGAGGATAGATAAATGGGAATGGATGTATATGGGATTAATCCTAAAACAGACAATGGAGACTATTTCAGAGCAAATGTATGGTGGTGGAGACCATTATGGGAATGTGTTTCTTATTACTGTGATGATATATTATCTCAAGAAGATATTATAGAAGGAACATATAATAATGGGTATGAATATAACGAAACAACTGCTTTGGAAATATCAAACAGATTAGAATCGTTGTTAAAAGATGGAACTCTGTATAAATACAAAGCTACTAGAGATTCATATCTTGAAGAACTTCCAGATGAAGAATGTAAAATATGTGATGCTACAGGCAAAAGAAAAAAACCACCTAAAATTGGAGCTGGAAAAATAAAATGTAACGGATGCGACGGAGAAGGGAAAAAAGAAAATTGGTCAAAAGAATATCCTTTTGAAGTTGATTTTGTAATGGACTTTGCAAAATTCTGTGAACAATCTGGAGGTTTTAGTATTTGCTAACCTGAGCAAAAAGAAATGTAGGTTGGTGTTTTAAACAACATCAGCCTATGTTTCGATTGACTCTAAACCTTGATATTATTAAATTTACAACGCACTAAGGGAGAAATAACAATGGATATAAAAGCCATATATAGTGCCTACTTAAAACATGAAGATTCATTAAGAGAGAGAGACAAACATGTCTTTCACGCTTCTTCTGCTGGTAGTTGCTATAGAAAACAAATGTATTCCTATTATGATTTTCCATTTGATGAAAAAGATGATAAGTCATTTAGGTTGTTGAGACTTGGAACATTGGTACATGCTGATTTAGAAAAAGCAATGTCTATGTATGAGGATAAACTTGCTGATATGCAATTACCAGAGAGTCCTATTAAAAGAAGTATTCACATTGAAGAAAAAGTAAAGTACGAACCATTAGATGTAGTAGGCACTTTTGACGCTGGTGAATTAATAAGAGATAATAATTCAAAAGAAATTGAATTTAATCTGTATGATTACAAAACTGCAGCTGCATATAAATGGACTACTAAGTTTGGATTAAAGAAAAATAGAGTAGCTGGTAGTGATACTAATTACAAACTTCAATTAGGTACTTATGCATTAACAGTAAGACATACATATGAACCAGATAGAATCAATATGTATTTAATGTGGTACAATAAAAATACATCTCAAATGAGAGAGCAAATTGTTAGTAATGAATGGATAGATAAAGCATTTGAATATTGGACAGAAGTATATGAAATGAAAGAAGATATGGAAAAAGGAATTAATTCCAGAAGTTACATATGGTGTTCCTGTTGCAGATTGGGAATGTAGATATTGTCAATATTATAGTATCTGTCCAAGTACATTAGCTGACAAAAAAAAGAAATACTAAAGGAGAAACAATGAGCAATAAAAATAACGTAATAGTAGTTGATGAGCAAATGTTACAGGCTACTGACATAATAAGACAAGCAATAACAAAAAAACATAAAAAGGTATCTAGGATTAAAACTCCTAAACCTTTTATTAAGAAAAAGATGGGATTAGATTATGTAGAATTTTCATACATGAGAAAAATTGCAGATGCACATTATCCTGGCTGGTCTTGGACAATACAGAAAACTGAGGTGCTAGGAAGCGAAGCGTACGTTGTACATGGTAGACTAAAATGGTATGATGAAGGATTATGGAGAGAAGGTGATATGGTAGCAGCGCATAGAATACAGAAGAAACGTGGAACGAATGAATTTGTTGATATAGGTAATGATGTTAAAGCATCTAATACTGATTGTATCAAGAAAGCTTTACAAATGTATCTAAATATTGCAGATGATGTATATCGTACTCAAGTTGAAGACTTAACATTAACAGACGAACAAAAGAACGAGATACTTGTAATAGCTGATGAAATTAGTGAAGATAAATTCAATCAAATACATGAGTTAATAAAAGACCAAGCAATAAATAATGCTAATTACAATTCATCTAAACTTAAACTAGAAAGAGAACTGGAGAAACATAATGAAAAATCTAAATCGTAGTTATGATGACGGACTTCTTAGCGAAGAAGAATGCTATACTATTGGCACTAACGATGGAAAAGAATTTAGGAGAGTAGTTTATAAAGGAACTAAACTCTTAAATGGAAAGCCTATGATGGTATTTAATACAGAAGAGAATACATCTCTAACTGTCAATCCATCATTTCATACTTTCACAATAGAAGAACAACCACTACCTCAACCTGAGGATTTAGAGAGTAAAGTGGATGTTTACATACAAAATCAAATAAAAGGAGAACAATAATGGGAAAAGTATCAGCAAAAGATACACAAGACCTTATTAAAAGTGGAGTCTTGTCCAAGAAAGCCCTTGCTGAAATGGAAAAGAAAAACTTGGTTGCTAAAACTAAGTCAGTACGCAGATTTATGAAAACTGCAGATGGCAAGTTTGTAGAACCACAGTTATATTTCCGAGGTGCAAAGGGAACTAAACCATCAAAGAAAATGGAAGAGTTCACAACTCAATACCATAAATTGATAGAAAAATACACAACAACAAACAATAAATAGGAGTAATAATGGCAAAAGCACTAGACGCTGTCTTTGATTCAACGAGTAAATGGGTTCCAACTGAA
>VTLG01010206.1_pt1 | contig 11442 bp, 13 predicted proteins | sample 4694571 | NCBI WGS metagenome assembly VTLG01 (sample SAMN12604809, study PRJNA352737) | marine metagenome | biome: ENVO:00000447; feature: ENVO:00000209|ENVO:00000569|ENVO:01000036; material: ENVO:00002151; isolation source: viral sequences binned using virsorter ... | reverse complement strand
CAGTTATTTGGAAGAGTATGAAGAATTTGAGTACATCATAGCATTTCTGATTGCTTTGACTTTCAGAGATTTATTACCAGTGATCGTGGATTTTGTGGTGAAGGTTTCAACGAGCAAACTTGAACAAATTCGAGATCGTATTTCAAGTAAACCTGCTCCTGCACCAGAGTCATGAAAATAAATGAAAACTCAGAATTACAGATACCATTGAGAAACTTAATATCACTTATCATAGCCGTGGCACTTGGAGTATGGGGATACTTCAGTTTGACGGAAAGAATCTCATTTTTAGAAAACGAGTTATCCAATGGTTCTGTTCAGGTAGAGGAAAATACCAAGTGGATTAATGGTTTTCAACCACCACCCGCTGTACAAGAAACTATCAAACGAGTTCGAGAACTAGAACTCAAAATCACGACATTAGAAACAATTGTCGATAACCACGTAAATAGAAAGAGGTAGTATGTTACCTATGCTCGTACCTATGTTGACAAACGTCATCGGTGGACTTTGTGCCGATGCCGCGACTAACCTCGCGAAAGATCATGTTATGGACATGGTCAACAAAGTTGTCCCACCAGAGGCGATGGCGATGATTGACCAAGTGGTTTCGGCCGACCCTTCACAACCTTGTGGATCTATGATGGAAATGGTAGAGAGAATCGCTGACCCTCTAGACGAGTCAATGCCTTCTATGCCACCAATGCCAAACATGGATGACATGATGTCCCACGGATCTGCGATGATGGGGGCCGCTCTTGGTGACGAATCAATGCAATGGGCTAATGACATGATGCACGCCGCTTGTACGTACATTGACGATACAGCGAGTGGAGCCGTCGCACCAGTATCTTTCACATATAATGTAACTTTTGACCCTGCAACGATGGACCTACAAATTGAGAGGGCGTAATGCTTGGCCCATCAATGGAATGTGACAATCCAGATTGCAAATGTGAAAACTGCATGTGTGAGGATTGTGAATGTTCAACTGAAAACCCTTGTGGAGAACAATGCCAGTAAGTCCTTATACTAGACCTTATTCCGACACAGGACAACAAGGTCTTATAGATTCACTTACAGCAGAAACTATATTTCTGGGTGGGTGGGATATTGTCTATCTACCCAGAAAAGATGCTGTTCAGGAAGACCAGATTTTTGGTCAGGCTCAACAGCTAAAGTATAACTCTTCCTTCAATGTCGCCGTCCTCATAGAGAACACGGACGGATTTGAAGGCGAAGGAGAGTTCTACTCAAAATTTGGTTTAGAAATAAAGGATAGAATGAGACTCACCATGTCAAGGAAGACATGGGAAGAGATTGAGTACCAAGATACGTATGAAAGTGCGTATCAAATGGACCAGATAAACTATGACGGGCTGAAAATGGAGTTCAACTCGTTTGCTTCAACAAATGATCGCATAGTAATGGAGCCTGGGAGTGATGGTATCTCGCACTCTCTAGTAATGGAGACTGGGTCTCAGTCAAGTCTGAGGACCAGACCATTCGAAGGTGACTTGGTGTATTTTCCGTTCAACAAGAAGGTATTCCAGATTACTTTCGTTGAGCACGAAGCTCCGTTCTATCCAGGCGGAATAATCCCGCAGTACCAGATGGTCTGCGATTTGTTGGAGTATAGCAATGAGATATTTAACACAGGTATTCCAGAGATTGACTCAATCGAGGATGCCCACGCTCAAGGAAGAGTCGAATGTTACGTATCAACCCAAGAGGGATATGGTACTTTCTCTAGGGGTGAGATTATCTACAAAACAAGTGATTTTGGTCTTGACGATCATACAACATCTTCTCCTTCTGCTCGCGTTCTCTCTCACGATGAGAATTCTGGTAAACTTGTAGTCGTACCTAGAAACGGCGGGTTTACAGCGAACGACATTATTGTCGGTGGTACAGAGACAACCGCGGGAATGAGGTTGGAAGATACGATGGATACATTCGTAACAGAAGACACGGGCGATAAACTACTGATAGATGTCCAACTTGAAGCAGCGTCACCTCTGAAACTGGAAGCGGAAGACGGAAAGATTTTAACAGAAGACGGAGTGGACAACTTCAGTATCACAATAATTACTACTGGATCGTTCAGAAGATTGACATTTATACCTGCTGGGTCATTTATGGGTGAAGATGCCGTACTTGGAACCATAATGCCGACAGAAGAATTAGATACACCAGCAGACGTACTAGCACAAAACGAAGAATTTGAAGAGGTCGCATCAGATGGTGAGACATTTGAGGTGGACGGAGTACGAGTACAAGAAGACTCCTTCATTGATTTCTCAGAGGTCGACCCATTCAGTGATGGAGACTTTTAATGTTTGGAAAATACTTTTACCATAGATTCATCAGAACATACGTGGCCTATTTTGGTACGTTGTTCAACAATATTGAATGTAGACGATTTGACAAGGACAAGAATGTTGTCAATCGTTTTCGTGTACCTCTGACCTATGCGTCAAGAGACTATTATCGTCAAAGAATACTTGGCGATCCCAACCTTGACAGAAAACCTAATGTCGTTTTGCCACGAATGGGTTTCCTCGTATCTGGATTTCAGTATGACCTGTCAAGAAAATTAAATCCTCTGAATACTTTCAGGGGTAGGAATGGTGCAGGTTCGATAGTTCAAGTACCGATGCACATTCCTTACGACATCAACTTTGAACTCCACATCTGGTCTAAAACGACAGAGGATGGGGCTCAAGTAGTCGAGCAGATATTACCGAACTTTCATCCTGACTTCACCGCATCCTTGAGACTTCTCAAATCTAGTGATCCAGCCTTGGAAGGACTGTCTCTCGACATTCCGCTTATCCTAGATTCGGTTCAATGGGATGATGCTTACGAACAGACCGCAGACGGAGTAAGAGTAATGGTCTGGACCTTGGGTTTCACAATGCGAGCCTATTTCTTCGCGGGAACCAAGGACATATCTAATAGTGGTGGTGCGATACGTGAAGTCTTAGTAAGGACTTTCGGTGAGATGCAGGATCAAGATCCAGGCATGCACTCAGAGATACGAATTTCACCCTCACCAAACTCAGCCACAGAATTTGACGAATACACAATTACGACTGACATAACTAGATATTCACCAGAGATAGCATTTTCTCCATACTGGACTGATGAGTCTGACACCGCCTAAGGAAGAAGATGAAGAAGATATGGACTTTCTTTATCGCGTTGGTGCTGCTCGGTGGTTGTACCAAAACGATAGAAGTCGAAAAAATAGTAGAAGTTCCACAGAAAAGCAGATTCAAAGGGGATTATCCCACCTTAGAGATAAGGAATATGTGGCAGAGTTGCTTCACAGGACAGCAAATAGTGAGAGTTCCACCTCCAATAGCAGTTCCGATTTGTGACTGTCTCGTAGACACCACAAGAAGTGATTACGAATTTACGTTTCTTTATAATGAACAACAAGACCAGTTAAAAGCACGAAGGTCTGGCGACAACGAAACAGACGCCAAGATTTCCAAGCGTAGACAAGATTACTGGACGAAAGTGAATTTACAATGTACAGAGAGAATACAAGGAACACCGCCGAAGATACAAGAACGAGGCGCGATGTTATGAATGAGATTGAGCTACGGCAAGAGTTTGGTCTAGATGAGGGTGACACGGAGACGGCTGTTGAAGTCGTGGAACCACCTAAAACAAAACCACACCTAGATACTGATTTTGAATACGCACGAGAGAACATCTACCAAGGAGTGGAGATGCAAGCCGAGGCGATGCAAGAAGCATTAGAACTCGCGAAGGCGTCAGGACATCCTCGTGCATTTGAAGTATTCGGTCAGTTATTCAAACAATACACCGAAGCTCAAAGTGATCTCGTTGATTTACACCAGAAGGTTACGAAGATCAAAGGGACAGATATTCATAAACAAACCAATATTCAAAATAATGTAATGGTAGGTTCAACAGCGGATCTACTCAAAGCGATCAAGTCAGGAGCCTTAAAAGATGAGCCAGAGAGCGTACATATCAAATCCACTGATCAAGGCTAAGTTTCAGGAACAGGAATTCACCGCGAAACAGATAAAAGAATATATCAAGTGCGCGGAAGACCCAATTTATTTCATTGAAAAGTATATCAAGATTGTCTCGCTAGACGTTGGTCTGGTCGACTTCAAGATGTATAAGTTTCAACATCGGATGGTCCGTGCCTTTAATTCCAACCGATTCACAATTTGTAAAGTAGGGAGACAGAGTGGTAAAAGTGTCACAGTTATTTCGTACATACTTTGGTATCTTTTATTCAACGAGAGTAAGAAGGTTGCATTACTTGCGAATAAGGCGGCGACTTCAAGAGAATTACTCCAACGTATGCAATTGGCATACGAACACCTTCCTAGCTGGATACAACAAGGGGTTGGAGTCTGGAATAAGGGAAGTTTTGAGCTGGAGAATGGATCTTCTATCATCAGTTCCTCTACTTCCTCGTCAGCGATACGCGGTAGTTCTTTTAATCTCGTTTTTCTTGATGAGTTTGCTTTTGTTGAATCCCATATAGCCGAGGACTTTTTCCGATCTGTATATCCTACGATTACATCTGGACATGAAACGAAGATGATAATCGTGTCCACACCGAAGGGGATGAATCACTACTACAAGATGTGGATGGACGCCGCTGACGGCAAGTCTGACTTTGCACCGATAGAAGTCCACTGGTCAGAAGTCCCAGGCCGTAATGAGAAATGGAAGAAGAAACAGATACGAAATACCTCAGTCGAACAATTCCGACAAGAGTTTGAGACTGAGTTTATCGGTTCTGCTGATACTCTGATCTCAGCGGATAAATTGACACAACTGAGATGGGAAGACCCTGTCTTTTCCAAGAATGGTCTGGACATCTACGAAGAACCCAAGTACGGACAACAATACGCCTTGACGGCTGATGTGGCACACGGAAAGGGTAAAGATTACTCAGCGATTACAGTCTGGAATGTATCACAGTATCCAGCGATGTTGGTCGCTAAGTATCGTGACAATACAGTCACGCCTCTGGTATTTCCCAATTTCATACACCAGATCGCAAAACAATATAACGAAGCTCACGTATTGGTAGAGACCAATGACGTTGGAGCACAGGTAGGTCACATTCTACGTACTGAGATTGGGTACGAGAATATGATTATGACACGACATAATGGTAGAGAAGGCATTGTTATCTCTGCTGGTTTCTCTCGTTCAGCGTCTATGGGATTGAGACAGACGATGATCACCAAGAACATAGGGGCAAATATGTTCAAGAATATGGTGGAAGGAGATAAGGTCATAGTCAAGGATGTTGATCTCATTCAAGAACTTTACGCCTTCTGTCAGAAGGGAAAGAGTTGGGAAGCTCAGCCTGGGAACACAGACGATCTCGTTATGTGTTGTCTACTATTCGGTTGGCTCTCTGCACAACAATACTTTGAAGACCTCATTGAGGTTTCCCTACGATCAGAATTCCTACAAGATGTCGACCAAGACACGTGGGATGATTTGACTCCGTTTGGATTTTATGATGATGGAATAACAGAATATGACTATAAGGAACCACCGACTATGGTGGTGAAAGATGGTGATGATTCGTGGTTGTCGTAATACTCGAAAATACTAAATACTCTAGTATACGCAACTGCTGACGATTTGTAACTAAAGGAGTTATATGGCATTTCCAATAAGTCCAGGCGTCTCGATTAGGGAGATTGACCTTACGACTGGAACACCCGCAGTAGCAACTTCTATTGCTGCTGGTGTAGGACAGTTTGTATGGGGTCCAGCGGATGACATCACTTTGGTGACATCTGAACCAAACCTAAAAGCGAGGTTTGGAGCACCTAACGAAGATACCTACGTTCATTATTATGCTGCGGCGAACTTCCTGAGCTACAGTAACAACCTAAGATTAGTCAGAGTCGTAGCTGATGACGCAATGAACGCTACGACTGATGGGGGAGGCCGTCTTATCAAGAACGCCGATTCCTACATTGACTTGGACCCAGACCAAGGTGGAAATCTAGATTCTACACCTAATCGTTTCTGGGCCGCGAAATTTCCAGGCACCTTGGGGAACTCCCTTGGAATTGCGATGTGTCCAGCCGACACACCCGCGATTGAAATGTCTGGGACAGTAGAGGTTGTATCTGGAGTCTGCACAGGAACAGGTACGCTTTTTGACGAAGAATTATTTGTCGGAGCGAAAGTCTCCGTCAACGGCAATGTATTTCACGTTGCTTCCGTAACATCAAATACCCAATGTGATTTTACTTATCCATTGGCTGACCAAGCTGCGAGTTCTACAGCGACAAGGGTAGTCCATTCCAATTTTGAAGATTTCAATATGATTGGAACAGTATCCCTGACAGCTAACAGTCTGACTGTAGTAGGAACAGGAACAGCTTTCAATACTGACTTCATCGTAGGTGACTCGATTGTAGTCGGAGCAAATACATCAGAGATTGTCTCAATTGAGTCTGCGACATCATTGACAATCAAGTATCCTATCTCAACTACCGCAATTGCTGGTGGAACGAGTTACGATAAGAGATGGAAGTTCGCATTGAACTTTGACTCAGCTCCAGGCACAAGTGGTCACGCTGAAACAGCGAACGCTACGAATGATGAAATTCACGTAGTCGTATATGACTACGCCGCTGACTGGACAGAAGTAGAAGATGACGTAATTGAGTCATGGTCTAACTTGTCCGTAGGTCGTGATGCTAAGTCTCCAGAGGGAGCGAGCATCTACTACAAACAGCGAATCAATAACACATCACAGTACGTATCGTGGTTGAACCATCCTAATGAAGCGATGGCCGCGGCGACTGGTGATTGGGGTGGATACACAAAGAACGCACGATTCACTACTGTCAAGCAAAACTACTACTTTGAGATGACAGGCGGAAGTGACGGAGCTGCGATCACAGTTGGAGACATGCAACTGGGATGGGACAAGTTCAATGATCCTAACGTAATTGAAATCTCAATCATAATGATGGGTGCACCACCCGAAGGGGATGGGGCAACATTGGCAAACTACATCACAGGTATTGCAGGAAAGAGAAAGGACTGTGTAGTCTGTATCTCACCAGAATTCTCTGACGTAGTAAACAAGCCAAACCAAGAACTTTCTAACCTAAAGAATTTCAGAACAAGTCTGACATCGTCAACATACTCTATCCTAGATACTGGATGGGGGTATCAGTACGACAAGTACAACGACACCTATCGCTGGATTCCGTTGAACGGAGACATCGCAGGTATCCTAGCCAGAACTGATTCTGATGCCGATACATGGTTCTCACCTGCTGGATTCCAACGTGGTACTATTAATAGTGCTATCCGATTGGCTTATAATCCTACACAGGAAGAGAGGGACGAACTTTACAGAATTGGGTACAACCCAGTCGTAAGCTTCCCAGGCCAAGGTACAGTTCTTTTTGGTGACAAAACTCTTTCTCCGAAACCAAGTGCGTTTGATCGTATCAACGTCCGAAGACTTTTCATCTACTGCGAAAAGGTTATTGGACAGGCCGCGAGAGACCAACTGTTCCAGTTCAATACTGCATTCACGAGGTCAAACTTTTCCTCACTTATTGAGGGATTCTTGGAAGGTATCAAGTCAGGACAGGGTATCACAGACTTCTTAGTCGTATGTGATGAGACCAACAATACACCTGACATCATAGATGCTAACAAGTTCGCTGCAGACATCTTTATCAAGCCCACTAAATCTATTAACTTCATACAACTGACATTCGTTGCTGTCCGATCTGGGGTAGAGTTCAGCGAAGCGGTTGGAGCAGTATAAGGGAGATAAATGGCTGACGTAGCATATAGCATAAATGATTTTATCAAGAGTTTTCCAAAAGCTGGTGCTCGCCCTAACTTATTTGCTGTAAGTATTGAGGGAAGAGGACAACAGTATTTCCAGAACGTACCAACATTTGCACCTGAACACTTTTTACTTTGTCAGACTGCGAGTTTACCCGCTACAGAATTGGGTAACATTCCAGTATCTTTCATGGGTAGACAGATCAAATTGCCTGGTACAAGGACATTTGGAAACCTCTCACTTTCCTTCTACAATGACGAAGACATGAGTATCAGAGTCGCTTTTGAAGAGTGGGCTCACGACATTCAGAACTTCGCCAACGTATTTGGAAACAAGGTAGAGATCAATTCAGAATCGGAGATCATCTCCACTATATACGTTACACAACTTGGAAAGAAGGGTAACGAACTCAGAAGGTATAAGTTCAATACTGCTTTCCCAGTAAACGTAGGAGATATCGCTCTGTCTTACGGAGATACCGATACTATTGAATCATTCACAGTAGAAATGGCGTATCAATACTATGAGATTGAGAAAGCCGCTACTCGTGAATTAAAAGACTAATAGATAGAGAATAAATTATGGCAATCAAACTTTTCGGTTTTACAATCGGAAGGGATGACAGTGACAAGCTGACCTCTCAGCATTTTACGATTCCAGAACCAGAGGACGGAGTAGCCTCCATCGCCTCTGGGGCTGGTGCGTTTGGTCAGTTCCTTGATCTTGAGGGTACAGTCAAAAATGAGTTTGACTTAATCGCCCGATATCGTGGTATGGCGTTGCAACCTGAGTGTGAGACGGCAATCGATGATATCATAAATGAGATTATTGTTGACACAGGGAAAACCGATCTTGTCACCCTCAACCTTTCAAATCTAAACGTAGGGGATAAAGTTAAGAAAGAACTCCATCGTGAGTTCAAGACTATCCTACGCCTACTCGACTTTCGCAATCTTGGGTACGATGTTTTCAAAAGGTGGTACATTGATGGTAGAGTCTATTACCATTGTATCATTGACCCAGCCAATCCTTCCGAAGGTCTCACAGAGTTAAGAATCATTGACAGTCTGAAACTGAAGAAGGTAAGGGAAGAGAAACGTCCTACGCCTGAAGAGATTCAAGATGCAATGGTCAAACCCATCATACCGAAGTTTGATGAGTATTACATCTATGCTCCAAATGGATTCTTTACCAAGGATTCTGGGAGTAAGTCACAAATCAAAATATCCAAAGACTCAATAGCATACTCTGGTTCAGGTCTCATGGACGCTGGACGTAAGATGGTCCTTGGATACCTACACAAAGCTATCAAACCTCTGAACAACCTGAGAATGGTAGAAGATGCTCAAATCATCTATCGTGTCTCTCGTGCTCCTGAGCGTCGTATCTTTTACGTAGATGTTGGAAACCTGCCGAAGATCAAGGCAGAACAGTACATGAGAGACATCATGCAGAGATACAAGAATAAGATTGTCTATGACGCAAACACAGGAGAAGTCAGGGATGACAGAAAGTTCGCAAGTATTCTTGAAGACTTCTGGCTCCCACGTAGAGAAGGTGGTCGAGGTACTGAAATTTCCACACTTCCTGGCGGACAAAATCTTGCCGACATCGAAGACATACTTTTCTTTCAGAAGAAACTTTACAAAGCCCTGAACGTACCTCTGTCAAGAATGTCTGATGAAGCCACATCTGGTTTCTTTGGACGAGCGTCAGAGATTACAAGGGATGAGATAAAGTTTGGTAAGTTCCTAGATAGACTCAGAAGTCGATTCAATAACCTGTTTTATGATCTGATGAAGAAACAGTGCTTGTTGAAAGGAATCGCTTCAGCAGAGGACTGGGACCAAATTCGTGATGACATTCTCTTTGTTTATGAAACTGACACTCATTTTGATGAACTCAAGAATGCCGAACTTATGGAACAACGACTGAACCTCGTTGGCCAGGCAATTGACCATCGTGGTCGATACTTCTCTGACCAAGAGATACGTCATAACATCTTGAGACAAAATGACACAGATATTGACAGAATTAACCAAGAGATTGAAGAAGAAAAAGAAGCTGGTCTTTACGATGATGGCGACGATGGTGGCTTTTAGTCTCCACGCCCATCCTGACGGAGCAACTCCTTATTGGTACACATCTGCATGGATCTACGGATTTACTGAGGGTTGTGCCGAAAAAATAGAAGAATCACAAATGTTCTCTGCTCAACTCTGGCCTGAACAGGTCAGGTCCGTTTGTGGTTGTACAGTTGACGCTCTCCGTCATTCCGTAACATTTGAAGATGTCCAGCAAACACCAATCAACCCGATAGTTCAAGCTATTGTGGATGTTACACTACCAGTATGTGTAGAAGAGGAATTAGCTCGTGCCAAGGAAAATCCCATTTTGGGGGGTTGACTATTCTTTAACATCCCCTGCAATCACAAAAGTTGTAGAGGATACTTGGCATTCCTACTGTATGGGCAAGGAAGAGTCAAACGACTACGTCACAGTTTCTAAGTATCCAGATTTCTTTTCTCAGACTTACAGACGAAGGAGACTCGCAGATTGGGCGATATCCGTCTTGACGTTTGATAGAGGTCTGGTGATGCTAGAATCGTATGCGTTTGGTGCAAAGGGAGACGCCGTGACCAAGATCGCAGAGAATGGTGGAGTGTTAAAACACGAAATGCTGAATTACGGAATCCCATTTGAGACTGTCCCTCCTACCACGATAAAGAAGTATGCGACTGGAAAGGGAAATGCGAAGAAACTAGATATGTATGACGCATTTGTAGAAAGGACAGGCGTTGAGGTAGATCATTTCAAAGCTTGGTCAGACATTGTCGACAGTTTTTTCATTGCGATGTATTTCAGAGATAGGAGTGAAGGACTCTCCACATCCACACTCGTGACCAGGCGAGACCATCCGTCTAAAGACGAAGCCGTCCTCAACTAGATTATTTGAAAATTTATAGTCAATGGTCGTAGTACCAATGACATCGTGCAGAATATCATGATTGACTCGTATTTGAAAAGTATCAGTAAAGAAGACATCATCCATTCTATCCTCGAGACCAGATTCAGTTTCCAGAACCCATTTCCAACCCGAACATCCTCCCGATTTAGCAGATACTCTAAGATATTCGTTTTCTTTAATAGAGTCGTTAATGATTTTCCAGGCGCTAGCGCTTAAGCTAATATCCATAAAGTCCTTATGAGGTTATATTTATTATCGTGGACACACTCATTATATCAAGATATTTAGGAAAATCAAGTAAAATTCCTGAAAAAGTGAAAGTTGATAGTGATCGCACTGATATAATTGACAATCTTTTTTTACTAATTACGCTTGACAATCGCCTCAGTTTCGGTTATACTATATCTACACAATCAAAAGAGGATCTATGGAATTCAAGATAACAGGACGAAACCTCCCAGACCGACTGTCCACCGCGGCGACTGTCATGACTGCAGTCTCTCTGGACAGAATGATAGGTAAGGAGAATCGAGACACTCTGGATCTGACTCTCAGATTCAAACACCATCACTCTGAAGGTGAAGCAATCCCTCATTCCTTCAATAAGTATGAAGTCATCGTTGACTGG
>VTLG01003837.1_pt1 | contig 11443 bp, 9 predicted proteins | sample 4694571 | NCBI WGS metagenome assembly VTLG01 (sample SAMN12604809, study PRJNA352737) | marine metagenome | biome: ENVO:00000447; feature: ENVO:00000209|ENVO:00000569|ENVO:01000036; material: ENVO:00002151; isolation source: viral sequences binned using virsorter ... | reverse complement strand
TGGCACCCTTTACAAATCCCAAGCCTTTGGCAATCGGTATTGGTATAAGATTAATAGGGTCTAAAAGATTACCCATAAATCTTGCAAATCCGTGGTTTTTAAGATTATGGCGTAGTTGTATATTATGGTCGTATAAATCTTTTATAACTTGAGTTTCAGCGGGGCTTGTAGATTTAATAAGGTCGTCAGCTATATGCTCATAACCTGTTATATCGTCATCTGAAAATACGTTATAATCCAGATCAGATTTCCCCCATGCGTCATGCTCAAACCGTAACTGGAGTGTTTTTCTCAACTGCCCTGCAGCCGTATCAAGAGACAACGCATCCAGCATGTTCTCTGTAAACGTCTGATCGCCCTGTATAAGATTGTAGGATCTTTGATGGGCGCTCCTCTTAGCCTGAAACCCCATCACCTCATCCAGAAAATTATCCATGCTATTGACCTTGTTGAAAATCCTTTGGATCCCCACCTTTCAGCTCATGTGCGCGTTTTTTCTCCTGAAGCTTCCATGCTTTCGCTTTGGCGATCCGTGCCTCCCAATCAGCAGCCCCTTTCAATGCGTCATTTTCGAGATGTGCGTTAAGACGGCTTTCATACTCTTCTGCTAAATCTATCAACAGTGGCTGGTTTGTCCTCTTGTCAAAAATATATTGGTCTAGATACCTTAACTTATCTTGCTTGCTTAAAATGGTGACAGCATAAACAGGCTTGTTTTTTTCAACGTTCCAGCTATGAAAATTTAAAGACAGCGTTCTGGCTTTATATATCCCGTCAAAACCTGATCTAAAATTAAGGTCGCCCATTTTCTGACCCTTCCCAAACTTACCGTTCTTTTTAAGGTAGTCGAGAGCATAAGACTCTACCCAGTTTACCCCCAACGGATCAGAACCATACTCATTAGCAATCGGGTCCTCCTGATCTCTGTACATTGCTGGAAACCAGTTCTCTATAGGGTTCCTCACTAAATGGTGAGTTGCCATCATACTTCCGGGTTGAGCGCCCTGTACAACAGTCCACCCCCATGCACCCTTGCTGTTACCCGCCGTTAATTCTGCTACAGCAGTTTCTATAAGACGCTCCCAGTTTTCCTTTCGATCCTCCCCCATGAAGGCCGCCGAGCTTGACAAAATAAGAGCGCGTTTTTTCACAGCCTCCTCAAAACCCGGCGGCGCTGCATCATCGTACTTTGGGGCAATCTCCTTGTATGTTCCTTCTGGCCCGAACCTGCCTATTTGAATCGGCAGGTCAGGAACATTATTCAACCATCTTCTCCACCCACCCGGTGCACTTCCCGCAGCAATATTATCGGCTGCGCCATCACCCAACATGTCCCCATGCCATAGGTTGTTCCATGAGTCAGCAGCCTGAGTTTTCTGGACAGCAGGACTGGCGTCATGCCTTACACCCGGCATGGTCAAAAGCCCTAGCCTAGAAGGGGCGGAGTCCATGTCTTCATTTATAATCGCCGCTACCTCCTCCAGCATCTTTGAACTGCCTGCAATAGTTTCTGCTGAACCGCCAAGTCTGGATATCCTTTCCAGTTTAGTGTAAAGCCCTGTGGGAAGTTGTGCCTTTAAATGACGATGGGTATCACTTTTCATGTATCTCATGGACATGGCATTAAAAAGTGCAATCGCGGCCTGTACTCTAGATTTGTCGTATACACTGTGCACACCCTTTAAAATCTCAATCTGGGTTTGAGGAACACCCATACGACTGTAGACCCCGGCAGCAGCCAAGGCTTCAGGATTTAATAAATCAAGATTCATCTGTGGATTAGCCTTACTTATCCTTTGTACAGCCAGTTCGACATACGGGCCGTTACCACTGATTCCGTTCATTGTACCCATACCCTGCCAGCTTTTCATCAATGGGTTTACCTTCTCGTTTATTCTTAGTGCTTCACTATAATCCTTTTGCTTTGTGGCAATAAGAGCTTTCACTATCCTGTTCATTTCCTGAGGATTGCTATAAGTCTTCTCCAGCTTTTGTAAAAGTTCCACCCCTTGATTTCTTGCATCAACCCCACCTGTTGTTAGGAGCATTTTGAAAAGGTCAGTCTTGTTTAGATCAAGCAGTCCTGAATTTAAAATCATCCCCCGTTCGACCGCAGCCTCATGTAGCACGCCCTGTAGGTATGTTCTTACACCCAACATGTCCCCGTAGTTCTCTTTAGCGGCTGGATCACCTTTTTCGATCCCGGCCATAGCTTTCCTTACTTCATCTCCTATTTCCTTACCATTCACTTTCCCCAGAAGATTTGGTAAACGGGGAAGCATTTTTTGTAGTACTTGTTTGTTGATATATTTTGACGCGCTTTGTTTATTCCTTTGTATCTCTCTAAGGGCATCTTGCCAAAGCTGGTTATCTTTCTGTCTCACCAGCATATGATTGTTTATTACCATTCCAAGCCAAGAAGCTGCCTTATTCTCCCCCCTTTCTGTAAGTTTCCCGTTGTCATCAGCAAGTTTTGCATCCTTCATGTAACTGATAAATTGTTCATACACTTTGGGGTACAATTTCTTGACTTGTTCTCTGTGTATGGCCTGCATCGAATGCTTTTCTTCGGATGTTTTTGCCTCCTCCATATTCTTCTGGAGTTTAGCCAAAGGGGAAATAAACCGATGTATGTGATTAAAGGTTTCCCCAGTCTCTTCCCTATTGTTAACCCTTTTCTGTAGCAATTCGCCAAATGCCCTGTATTCTGGGTTGGTCGGATGATTCACAAGGTTATATATTGTTCGCGTTACAATATATTCAGACTGGCTCTCAGCTACATCTAGGTTATGTAGTTTCTCATCCCAGTTAAAGTCTGCTCTCTCACGGGCCAGAGCAGAAGTAGACAGATTGTGTAAAATCACAGTCTCGGCAAGCTGATAACCATTACTTTCAGCGTATCGGTCGCGAAGCTCTTTCAGTATTGTCTGCGTATCGTCTGACAATAGACCGATTGTCTCCTCAAACGTCGCAAGGTAGAATTTACTGGTTACTGAGTCGCGCTCACTGTCTTCCAGAGCATTCCTCGCCCGTTGTAAACCCTGCAAGGAGGACACCACGGCATTCCTCTGTTTGATAGTAAGATGACCCATCTTCTCAAACCCCTTCTGTTTAAATAGATCACCTGTCAAAACATTATGAATAAACTCATCTTCTTTAGCTGTACGTGATACTGTTACAAGTCTGGTCTCTTCATCTATATCACTCGTAAGGTCGTCAAAAGCCTGAATTATCCGAAAGGGTGTCACTGATCTTACTAAATTGTTAAGTTCAGCCTCTACATTTGATTTGCCACGCAGCGGTATCTGTAGTTTATACGCCTCCTCGACTTTCTCATATGCGTCTTCGCTTTCATCGCTGTCGTAGTCGTTCCCGTTGGCGAGAACAGCAATCCAGTCTGTTACTGCCTGCTTCTTGAAGACTTCCGTTCCTACTCTTGCATTTTCGTTGTTTATACTCTGGAGATTTTTTTGTAGAAACTCCTTGTGCTGTGATGCACGTGTAGATGCGTGCTGAAAAACGTCGTCTCTTATAGAGGGATGCGCACTTGCGACTACCTGATTTATGTAAGATTGGCTTGTTGTAGCAAACCCCACTACATCTGGCTTCGTTTGCATCATCACACCAGTACGAGGATCCTTTTTAGGCTTCCAGTGTTGCTGTGCATACTGTGAAAGCCTTTTGTCTATGTCGAATTTTGTTCTGGTGAGGTAGTTTAATAATGCCACCTTTCTGTAATTCTGGTCATAAACACTAGACCCTTGTACGTTTAACATATCGAAATCAGGGCTAACTAAAATTCCTTCGGTGTCCCTGCTGTCCCACTTCAGTTCCGCCACATCTTCTTGAGCAGATTTTCTTGCCTGCGCCTCAAGTTCAGGTATGGCAAGACTGCGAATCTGGTCTGCTGATCTTATGACACCAGCAAACCCCTGTGATAACGCACTTTGCCCACGGCCTATACCTGTAGTATCGCTATACGCCATAGGCGTCATCTTTATCCTGCTTCTGAAATCCTTTACTGCCATGATATAAGCCCTACTCTATCTCTGGATTTCTGGGATTTTTTTCCGCACCTTATCTATAATGCCTTCTTTACCCGGCTTATAGTGCTTTGCTTCATATACCCCCTTGAACAAGGTTGTACCTGCATCTACCACACCAAGCCACTTCCCTACCCCAAGCTGCTTGCGCTCTACTGATTTAGCGTTAGCAGTAGTAAGGAATCTTTTTGCTTTTATGGAGGATGTTTTTTGTATCATTGCAAGCTCCGTGTCCAGAGTATCAATAGCATCCTCCCTTTTCGCCAAAAAACTTGGGCCATCATAAAACTGACTGGCAAGAAATTCAGCATCCCAGATTGCAAAATCCTCGCGCCTTTTCTTTTCATCAGTCAACGCTTCCAGTGTCGCCAAGTCAGCGTTTTCAAGTGCCTCCCCTCTTTCTATATCAGCACGCAGTTGACCCGCATGCGCTTCAGTTACACTTTTGACAGCCTGCGTCCCGGCAGATACTACAGAGGATACTATAAGTGCTATTTCCCAAGTCATACCAATATCTCTTTCCAGATACTTAACAGCGTAAACTTCAACGGCGCTGTCTGAGTAATGGTAACTTGCCCGTCGCGTGTCCACCCTGTCAAATGAAACTCATAGGTATTTGTTGCTGGCGACGGGGATATACTGAGGTCGTCATCAACCTGCCTGATAAGAAACTCCTGACCATTAACGGAAAAGTTTACAGATTCAAATACCCTTAATACAACAGACCCTATACGCTTTCTTACGCCCATCGAACTACCGTGCGGCCCTGCAATAACCGGAGGCATATCCTTTATTGTCCTTGTATAATCCAGACCGCCGACAGGTGCCGATGCTGTTTCATTCGTTGTTATCTGACCAGAGGAATTAACGGTAAAGTTACCATGAAACAGGTTCCCGTCTACAACAGACGCCGTGTACCCGAACCCTCCTGACACGAGATGCGTTAGTCCTCCCCATGTGTTCCCTGATACGGATGACAGTGTTTTTGCGGAATCTACGGTAGTATCGAAGTCAAACTTTTCAAGATAGTAAGCGTCTGTTGTCCCCCCGGTAAAATTTGTGACAGCAATTCTAGTCGGGTCTGACGAAACTACTGTAAGATTGTCACCACCGGGGACTACCCGTGTTACCGTAATAACATTAGCTGCCGGGTTGGGGGCAGTGTATCCAGACAAAGCATTGATACCAAGAACGGCATCAGCACCGACAGCAATATTGTCTGCTGTAGACGCATTGTCTACCCCGACACTAAATTCATTTGGATTAGTCGTCGGGTTTGTTGCTGTTCCTGTCATTGTTGTAGAATTACCAGCATTATCTGTAATTGTAATAGTAGTTCCTACGGCTATATTTTCTGCGTCTGTAACGGTAATCGTACACGTTGCCTGTTGCGGTATACTGCGTTTGACTGACGCATAGACAACGCCGTTTAACTGCGTAACGCTTTCAAATGAATCTGTTCCTGTCGTCCACGGGTACCAAGAATTAATTTTTTCCGATCTTACGGAATGATAGATTGCAATCGTTCCATCGTCGTTGACTACATTGCACCACTGCTCCGGTCCTGTGGTGCTGCCGTAAAATACAGTCATCTGGTTGGCTTCTGTTATCATGTCGTTTGATACCAGACTTATGGGATCAGCCGTATAGGAGTCCTGCAAATCGTTAAACAACAGTTCGCGTACTACTTTCTTGGTGTCCTGTACAAATAGCGTTGCCCCGTCCAGACGAACAGGAGTTGCATCAGCAGAACCGTAAGGAACCGTAAACCTTGGTTCAAATGTTGAGGGCGTCACAACCTGTGTTGTTGTTTCCCTTAGATACAGGACAGCGGCATCTGACAGTATCTGTAAATGCCTGCCCGAATGAAGGTGCATGATGTTATTAACGTCGTCTGTCCCAAGGCTACCCTGTATACTTTCATCATCAAGCCCTGTCCCTACGTCGAAATTAAAGAATGCGTTGGACTGGGAACTCCATAAAAAGTTTGGCAAGTCCCTCGATCCGCCAAACCACAGTCTTCTACTGTGAAATGCAACTGACCTTGCATAACCGTTAGCTGCCGAAAAGACATTCTCGTCCCAGTCAGAATCTGCTGATGTGGCTGCAAGCGTTTCCCTTACGGTTCCAACTGCTACAGTTGCGTTGGTTCTTGCCGTGACATCTATTTCCTTGCCCTTGTACCTGACAATCGACCCCACATGATCTGTCGTCCAGTAGTCAGCAGATGTCGTAAGGGTTATTCCTACCCCTGTTGTAGCACTTGGAGTCAATGTTACCGTGCTGTCTGCAAATTTAAAATAAGGAAGAAATCTTGGGAACCCGGAACTGTGCGCCTCAAACGTAAAATTGGTTATGGTAAAAGTGGTCGCCCCTGTACGAAGAAGTTTGCGCATTGCAAATTCTTCATGCGTAATAATTGTCGTGTCACCGGATGTTGTCATACGCATCTGCCACATCGTCGATGTAGTCCAAGGCTGGCTTGTCAACGTCTGTAGCAGCGTACCAGCAGCATTAAATATCTTTAGCTCTGTATTGGAAAATGCAAACAGATACAGTTGCGTGTCATTAAAACGAAATCTTTCCAGCCTTGTATGTCCTGTCAGTGTTGCAAGATAGACTGTCCCCGGACGACGGCGTATACCTCCCTGAACCAACGGAGAACTGTTTGTAAGGATAGCCCCGGCATTGGAAAAAATACCAATATCCTCACGTCCAAGCATCCTTGGATCGACCTGTCCCGCCGAAAAATTTGTCTGGTAGCTTCTTGACCGAAGAGGCATTTTACCTCCTCATATCTATAAAGCGCGTTGTCTCTATATTATGTGTTGTATCGGACTGGCTATCAATGGCCCTTGCCTTCCTCAGTGCAAAATCAGCCTTTGTCTCAAAGTCCTGAGACATGTCAGGCTTACCTGCAACAGACATGGAAAACAACGACGCTAGCTGAAGTTGCGCTGCAAAGAGAAAGTATGGGGGCCAGTCCTGCTCCAGCGCCCTGAAGATATAGTTCGCCGTGACTGTGTTTGTTTCATCAACATTGGCGAATATCTTGTCCCCGTATATCTCGTATGTAATATCAGACCCTGACACTATTACCCTGCGTATCAACAGGGCATCAGTAGGTATCTGCCACGCATCCGTAAATAACGCTTCCGGGGTAGCTTCAAGATGGGAAAGATCGGTCTGTTTTACAGCAAACCGCCAAGGATGTTGTGTAAGGATGTCTGCTACTACAGTGTCGTAGATATTCTCGGCGACAATCGCACCTGTTGTACTGCCGTCAAACGCAGAAATAGGGTCATCCCCTATCAGTACCAAAGCCATTGACGCAACAGCTACATCAGTTGTGGCTACTGCCATTTATTCTCTCCGAGGTAAGGGGATCGTACCCATCAAGCAGACGCTTTGCCAACTCTGCCAATGTACAGGTACAACCCCCTTGGTCGGCGTGGATCTAATCGCTGTCAGACGCTTGGACTGACGTAATATCGGTCGTATCCACTACGGTTCCGCTATTGGCGTTCACAACAAGGAACCCAGTAGCAGTGATTGATGTAGGCAGAACCGCTGTTCCACCTACCTGTTGGTATAAAATAACGTCGCCAATATTAAGGAAAGCAACGGCGTCATTAAAATACCCAGCCGCGTCTGCGGCTGTGGAAGCATCGGTACTCCGATACAACCAAAGGTTTCCCCCACCTCCTGAAGAGAGACGGGTTAGTCCTGAAGCACCATAAGCCATACTAGCCTCCTTTATGCCGAGTTATAAACGCGTTCGATGCAAGCGGTGTCGTCGATAAGACCAGCACCGTGTGACATCTTGGCCATTACTTGGTTGGAATCATACTCAGCGAGATAATCAATCCGCTGCGAATAATCCGCTCCAATGGCATGACCGCATGAAGAACGATGATAATAAAAGTTCTTGGCATCGCTGCTGCCGTCAACTGGCAGGTTTTCATGTGGAAACCATTTGAAGCCCAGCCAAGTCTTGGCCGTTACGCCTTCAAACCAAAGGTTTTCAGATTGAACATAGTCAGCGTTTGAGAACTCGTCCAAGTCCATCAAATCGCCCCATGCTTCCCAGCATACGCAAGCGTAAAGCTCACCATCAAACGGTATGGACGCATTACCAAAGTCTTCCATAATCGCTATCGGTGTTGCAACAGCACTGAATGTTTCTGCAGAAGTCACGTTGTTCGAGTTAGCAGAAGCATCCATAGCAGTTGTAATGATGCTGTCAGTGTCCTTGCCCATTGCGGCTGCAATATTCTTGGCCTGAACACCACGCTCATCGTGCTGGATTTTCAACTCATCCAGATCGTCGATCAGTACAGAAGCATAACGATCCTGTAGCGTCACTTCGATTGGTGCATGAGTCGGGTGCGAACGCGGAACTTTGCCCTCACGGGACTTCGTTCCGACATCCACGTTTCCAATTACTTGGAAGGTAGTAGATTCACCAGTAATACCAGCCTTGGTACGAATGGTGTTGCGCAGTTTGGATCCCATTTGCTGGTATTCCATATGCGCTTCAGATTCAAATTGCTTCACAAATGAATCATCAATGTCAGGAAAAGCCATAACGACCTCCAGTTGTTAATGAAATATTAACCGGGTGTCGTCAGATAAGAACTACGGGTATCCAAAAAGGGCCGTTTTTACTACACTTCTGGCCGGGATAGTATGCAAACATTGCACATGTACAACAAAATGTCCAGCCATAGGATAACCGGGACATACCGGGACATGTCCCGGTATGTCCCGGTATGTCCCGGAAACGGTTTATTGCCTCAGAGCCTTAAATCCCTCTTCTACTCTGCGTACAAACGCATCATCCCTGTGCCGTGGGTCACGATACTTGGGATCTCGCATCATTTGTTCAAGCTCGCCTCTGTCAAGTGGACCCTGTTTCTGCATGTCCCCCTGACCTTCAAGGTCGGCATCGCTGGTCTTCCGTATCATCTCTTCCATAGCAAGGATAAACTCTCCGCTTGTCGCCTGTCTCACTACAGCATTGTACGCGTCTTCCGTTAAATTTGCCTTTGACCACAGATCAACGCGCTCTATTCTTGCCTGCCCGTTGTCCCCCAGCTTTGCCATCTCAGCCTTCTTGTCAGGCATAAGCGACAGTTCATTGCGAACGTACAGGTTCATTACGGCACTGTACTGATCCTGACTCAGACCAATTTCATGCGCCAGTTTCCCAAACTCCACGTACTGATCGTTTTGCGTATCTATATTGAACTGCATGCCTTCGGGGACTACCCCCTCTGCTGGAGTAAAGGAGTAGTCCTCTGATTTCTCAGGAACGCCCTCCTTCATTTTTCCCTGTATCTCTTCCGATAGCTCCTCACGAATCCTGTCATCACGTTGGCCAAGTTTTGACGCAAGCTCTATATACCCCTTTCCCAAATCTTCCACACGCGCACGTCCAGACTCCTCATCCCAGTACTTCTCAGGTATATACTCAGGCCGTCCTGCTATATCACTCTGCTCTTCAGGTGAGGAATCAATCAGTGTCTGCGTTGCTTCGGGCGCACCGCCTGCCCCTTCGTCTTCACTCGACATTCTTTACCGCCTTTCCCAGTTCAATACGTCGTTCGATTTCAGCAACGATATATCGTTGCCCCTCAAGATGTAGCAATGAGTTGGGGTCTATGCCTGACCCTGCAATACTGTAAATGGATATCTGTTTCAGGTGATTCAGCACAGCCTTGCCTGAACCGCTCTTAAACGCACTGGCGTACATCTTGTTTAGTTTATTTTCAGGTCGTAACTCACTGGCTCCACGCCGGGGTTTTATCATGGTAAAAATTCTTTCAGTTGCGTAGCAACATCTGATCCCTGTACACCGCTTTGAGCCAACGCTTCTCCGGTTTGTTGCGCTAACTGCGCTTGCTCTGTTTCATCACGCAGCAATGTACCGTCAACCTCATACCAACTCGCAATCTTCTGTGCAAACTTTGTCGGGTTTATTATTGTCTGGACAAGTTGCGGCCCGAATAATTGGCCTGTCACCTGAGCAAAATTTATGTGTTGCGTTATATCCTCGTTGCGTTGCGCTCTCATCATAGGGGATACAGCGCGTATCTTGATCTCTCGCCCGTCTACAGTTGGTATTTCAATGCGTCCCTGTTTTCGTAGTAGATAAAGGACACGCTGTACTACCGGATAAACAAACTCTGATTGCAGACGGCCATACGTAGCACCGAGGGTACGGCTTAATTCTGCCATTCTTTCAGCAACTTCCGTTGCCGATATGGGTGTACCCTCCCGTCTTCCCAGAGTTTCATTATATAACGCTTTGTTAATATTATGCCGCATTTCAGACAACACCAACTGGCTTACATCAAAGCTTCCGGGGAACTGTAACGCTTCAAGACCGCGGCTTCCGGGGCTTCTTGGGATAACCGTTCCGGGGATTAACCGTATATTTGCAGGGTTTAACACACCGTCATCATCACCTTGCCACACACCGGATAACGCAAGCTCTGCGTTTTCAAGTATAAGCTGTACTGTAAGATTGGCGGTTTTGATTGCCGCCAGAGAATTGTAGACCGGGCCTCTCCCGTAGACTTCACCGCTGGTTTTAGCCCACCTGAATGTAACCCACGGGTTTGAGCCAAGGCCGCTGTATGTTTCCTTGTACAGTTTATGCCCATCCTTTTTAAGATACACGCAGTAGTAGTACACATACTCGTTTGGAAGCGTCCAGTCCCTGTAGGTTACTTCAGTTACCGTAACTTCCTGATGGGGCTTCTCCCTAGCCATCCTCGTCAACTCTGTATTCAATGTGGCATTGGGCCATATTGTCTTTATCATATCGGCCCTGACATTGCGCTTCCTGTACTGCGCTCCAACACTGTCATATGGACCCTGTTCAAGAGCCACCTGAGAAAGGGGAACAGCATTGAATTTTATCGGCTGTATTGCATCCCCCTCCTCTACTGTCATGCTGGCGGTCCCGATGGCAAGATCAAGAAAGGCTTCGTGAGTTTCCTGAGAGAAATTCGACGAATTGATAACTTCAAACATGTACTCGTTCACATCATCGAGTACCATCTGGACTTCCTTGACCTGATCCTCATCCATTTCCGCGACAGCAGCGGGAGCAGGCTCAAGCCTCGCCCATCTGACATTGCTGGGGACAATGCCCTGTATCATTCTGGATGAAAATTCCTGTACTCCGACAACAGCAGTCTCGTCAAATATCAGGTCATCACCACGTGTTCCGGGCGAGTTTCTGGTAAATCCGTTATGCCCCGGCATAGTGTAGTCGTAACACTCTGCCCAAGTTCCCTCCCAAAGCGACCTTAACTGTAGCGCCCGTTCCTCCGACGCCACCATCTGCTGCATTGTTTTTTCCATAGCGTATTCCCTTTACTGTAGTAAGG
>VTLG01003430.1_pt1 | contig 11443 bp, 21 predicted proteins | sample 4694571 | NCBI WGS metagenome assembly VTLG01 (sample SAMN12604809, study PRJNA352737) | marine metagenome | biome: ENVO:00000447; feature: ENVO:00000209|ENVO:00000569|ENVO:01000036; material: ENVO:00002151; isolation source: viral sequences binned using virsorter ... | reverse complement strand
CGAAGAGAAATCCAAAAACCTCCCGATCCCTCTCATATATGGCGATTGGCGCACCACTGCCGGGGGCGGCGAGAAAGTGCCGTGTTATTGCATTAATACCACGAACCGCACTTTCAAGATCGCGTCCCATGCCATCAAGGAGATCCAGGCGGTATATAAAAACGGCGTTGCGGCCACCCTCACCTCAACCGATCTGGCGAATGCCGAGTTTGTAATGGACGACTCATATGATCAGACGGTCGATACGGTGACGGCGAATATTCAAGGGGCAACGCATAATGGCACCAGTGGCGGGACGCTTCTGGAGTCGCTTCCTGACATCGTGGAGGATATTCTCAAGACGCATCTCGGCGTGGCATCGGGCAATATCGACTCGACGGCTTTCTCGACCTGGGAGACAAACCTCGGCACGGTTAAGGCGCGGCGACATATCGCGACGGAAGCATCGTCAAACGCACTGATCACCGATGCCCTGGTCGAGGGCTTTGCCGATCTGATTATCCTTGACGGTAAGTATGTCCCGCGATACCGCATCGCGGGCCTGACGGGACTCGACTCGTATCGAGATTTTGACATGACGGCGCGGAGAGATGGGGTCAAGCAATTTCAAGTCGCCAGAGATCCCGAGCGGATCACGCTCAACCAGATCGTCGCCAGTTATCGGTACGACCCTGCGAACCTCAAATTCGCGGGACGCTTCGACCTCGACGACGACGCGGCGATCGCCCTCGTCGGCACGACCCGCCGCCGCCGAATGCAATATAACTGGCTGTATGTCGATGCCGATGCCGAGACGCGGGCCGAGCGGGAATTGTATACGTTCGCCGCCGAGCTTGAGATGGTGACGGTCGGCATCGGCCCGAGGTCGTTGACGAAAGTGCCGACCGACCAGTTTCGTCTCACGTATTCCAAATTCACCGACGCGAGCGGTTTCGGGGTGCCGATGATGATCCGCGACATCGCGATCGACTTTAATCAGATGAGAAGCACGATCCGCGCCTGGAATGTCCTGACCCTCTCGCCGGGACGATGGACGGTCTCGACCGCGCCGACATGGTTATCGAGCAATCTGACGCAACGCGAGGAGCATGGTTTCTGGACCGATAACGACGGGTATGCCGACCCCTCGGGAACACCCGACGAAACATCCAAACGGAGTAAGTGGTTTTAATGGCATATACTGCGGGTTTCAGCGTAAACGTCGGCGATCCGACGAAGGCGAGCGATGTCACGACCCTCGCCGCGAATGACGATTTTCTCAAGGCGGCGGTCGATGCGATCATGGCTGACTCGGCGACCCCGAGCAGTACGCTCAAGGCGACGGTTGTCCTGGCTGATGGGGTCACGGCGACAACGCAAAGTGCGGGCAATAATACGACAAGGGTCGCGACCACTGCCTTTGTGAAGACGGCGGTCGATGCGTCTTCGACCGATCCGGCCGGGAGCAATACGCAGATACAGTACAACAACAGCGGAGCGTTTGGCGCGAGTGCGAACCTGACTTTCGATGGCTCGACGCTTGCGGTGACGGGCGCATTATCGGCAACTGGTAATGTCAGTTTCGATGGCGGGTCATTTGTTTTCAACGAGAGTGGAGCGGACAAAGATTTTCGGATTGAGGGCGATGGCAATGCGAATCTGTTTGTGGTTGATGCGTCAACGGATCGGATCGGCATTGGCACTGCAACGCCAGCGACAGAAGTCGAGGTAGCGCAATCCTCTACTACTGCCGTGACGTTAAGGGTGCAAAACACCAATACGTCAACAGGTGCAGATCGCCCCGGCAAAATCCAGCTTGGGGGTAAGGTTGATGCGGAGAATTATAATCATGGAATCCTCGAGTACCAGTATGCGGATACAGCGATTGCCCAAATAATCGGAGTGGCCAAAGGAAGCACCTCTGGCACTGGCAGAGGTGGGGCATTGCGGTTTTTCACGAAGGCCGACAATGGGAACCTTGCTGAGAATATGCACATCAGTGCCAGCGGGTTGGTCGGCATTGGCACGACTTCGCCTGATGGAACTCTGCATGTGCATACAGCCAGTTGCGGCACCGAAACCGCAAATGCACTGGGTAGTATCTTGGTGCTCGAGGATGACGACAACAATGGCATGTCGATTTTAACGCCTGATAATGCGTATGGGCAAATTTTGTGGGGTTCGCCAAGCGGTGACGGTGCCACGGGTGATTGCAATGCTCGTATTGCGGCGGGCTATAATAGCGGCAACCAGCGACTGGATATTAGCGTCGGGCAAACAAATTCGGCGCTTACTGTACATGACACTGGCAATGTTGCGATTTCTGGAGCCTTATCAAAGGGGTCTGGCAGTTTTCGTATTGACCATCCGCTGCCCGAAAAAACCGACACTCACCACCTCGTACATTCGTTTGTGGAGGGTCCGCAAGCGGACCTCATATATCGCGGCACCGCAACGCTGAATAGCGGCACTGCAACCATAAACCTCGACACTGCGGCACGGATGACAGACGGCACATTCGTTGAGTTGAATACCAATGTACAAGCATTTACGAGCAACGAATCGGGCTGGGACGCAGTGCGCGGCTCGGTCAGTGGCAACGTGCTAACGATTGCGTCCAGTGACAATACCTCGACAGCATCTGTAAGTTGGCTCGTTATCGGTGAGCGCAAAGACGTCCATATGATCGATACGAACTGGACTGATTCCGAGGGGCGCGTTATCACTGAGCCGCAAAAGCCTGCCGAAAAAGAAGACGACGAGGATGGCGCAGAAGAGTGACCCACTGCGAGGTCGCGTTATATATCCTCATCGGTGCCGTTGCCCTGATCTCGATTTACACCGCGGTAATGGCCCATTTGATCAAGGGCGCGAAGAAGGGCAAGCGTGGACGCTGACCTGACCATCTCGCTCGTCGCCCTGGCGATCGTCGCAATGAACGGCGCGAGCCTGTTTCTCGCGTTATCGATTCGCGACGGCATCGGCAAGATGGGCAAGCGGCTCGATACGCAGACGCAACGTATCAACCGCTTGATCGAGTGGTTGGAGGGCGACCAGGGCAAGGCAAAGAAACGACGCAATCAAGACGCAAAGAATTGAAATCGATGCGATATAATGCGACGATCATATCCTCGCGACCCACTCAGGATTGCGGCGCCGTCGGAAAAAAACGAGGCGATTAAATACTGGGTCGCCAAGTACGACGAAGAGCGTCGGATGCGGGTCGCGAATCAATCGACGCTCAAGGCCAGGGCGACCGAGGCGCGGGAATACAAAAAAGAGGCGAAATCTGCGAAGGGTCAGCTTGTCACGTTGACGAAAGCGCAAAAGGCGAAAGAAGAGGCGAGTAAGGCGGGATACTGGTCTGGTGGCGCGGCGATCGCGGTCGCCCTCTTTTATGAGTTATGCAAAGCGAGCAATGCCTGGATCGGCGGGGTGCAATATCGGGAATTCTGGACGCATGAGGCGATGATTTCGACCCTGACGTTTCTGATGACGACCTTGTTCGGGTGGGCGTATAAGTGCGCACATCCTGACAGTAAATAATGGACGAAGCTCGGGCCGAGGAAGCTCTGCGGCAATTCGGCGAGCAGAGCGGCATCGTCGCCCTGGTCGAGCAATATGCCGCGTGGGCGATCGTCGGGTTCGCTTTGTTGTTTCTGCGATCCTCGATCGAGAATGCCCTGGCGGGATTGGCAATTTTCCTCGGCTCGGATTACAACGAGAACGCGGTATGTTGGATTCAGACCAATGGCACTCGGCGATCGGCCCGCATCGCGCAGACCGGGATTTTCTCAACCACGTTTTACCTGTACGAGATCGAGGACGACGGCACGGTGACGGGCGGCACCCTGCTCAAGCTCCCGAATTCGGAACTCAAATCTCTCAGGATCGAGCGACCGCTCGACCAGATACCACTGCCGCCATCGGCAAAACAGGAGACGCAAAAATGACAGACGCAATAATGCCCGAGGTCAATACCAAGCTCGACGAGTTGAGAGAGGCGCAACAACGCCGCTTGAACGAGATCGCGCAGACTGACCCCGTATGGTGCCACCTCGCGGGACAGATCGAGGCGTTGACCTGGGCGCAAACGGGAGGATCAAATGGATCTGATCAAGAAGGTCGCGAGTCGTAAGCTCGGCGTTGCGGTCGGCGGCGGTGCGGTATTGTCTGCCGCCTCGCCCGAGGCGTTGTGGCCGACCGCACTGGTCGCGGCGGCGTATATCCTCGGGCAAGCGATCGTCGATACCTGGGGCAACTGAGGCGCGACAGAGGGCAAACGAAAGCGGGTCGGCGATTATCTGCCGACCCGCTTCTTTGTTGCCCGTCAGTGGGTGGGGGGTTATGGGTGATCGACGCCACTCCATGCCCGCCGCAATACGGGCAAATTAAGCGTTTTTGCAAGGGTGCCAATCTCTCGACCTTCGGGTCGGTTTAAGGCATTATTACGAATTTCAGCCAGAATGATCGCCATGCCATAACTGGTTTCATGTTCGACCCATGCGATTACACCCGATCGGTCGGGTCGATGCTTATGCGATCCCATCCCGTTCAACCAACCGCAAGCAAAGGTTTTACATGATTCTGGACGATCAGAGTATATCTTGCACCCCTTGCGACAAAGGTAAGAGCAAGGGGCGTCTTTTGGCTTGTTAATTTCGGCGACTCCGACCGTCGTGCAACACGCTTTGCAATCGCCACATTTTCGTTTTGCCATCGTCTCATCTCCCGTCAGAGGGTGGGGTTATTTCTGCGAGGCTTGCAGTGCCTCGATGATAATCTGATTCCTCGATACCTCCCTGCCCGCCGCCGCCTCGTCGATGGCGGCGAGCAGGGAATTCGGGACACGGATCTGGACCGAGGTCGTCGGCTCGCCGTGTCCGAGAGGTCGGCCCGCGCCTGGACGCTTGCCGCCGTGTTGCTTGTTTGTGTCGGTCAATTTATTGCTCCATTCGCATATCGTCAGTGACGATTGCGACCTTGCGAACTGCGATTGTAACAGCATCGCCCTCGGTGCAGGGGGAACCGTCGCAATCGACAACGGTATCGTCGCCGCCACTCTCAGCGATCCCAAATACTTGAGCGTCCAATGATGCGCCCGTTCCAATATCGTCGCCGCTAATCTCAAACCAGTAAATCGTCGTTTCGTCTTGCCAGTTTTGATCTTTGCTTGTGTATGTTGCAATCATTTTCTTGTCTCCTGTCAGAGTGTGGTGGGCGGGACCGAAGTCCCGCCCGAGGGGGTTATGCTTTTAAAGCAAAGATTTCGGGTCGATTAAGTCTTTTAAGTCTGCAACGTGGGATGCTTCAAATTCATCGATCTCGTTTATCGCGTCGAGGTCCAAGTCTTCCCAGTTTTCGACCCATTCTTGAGCGGATTGGTTAAAATCTTGCACCTCTTTTGCGCGAGATTGGCAACCGTTATAGTTATATGCCGTCGCGACCAGGCCGATGTCTCGATCGCTCGCGGGGTATTCATTTACGATTTCACTTCTGAGGTCTTCCGCTTCTTGCAATAAGTCGTTGTAATCTTGAACGGCCTCGTTGTATTTGTTCGCGAAATGCTCAAGTGTCCCTTGTGCCTCATTTAACCGGCAAAGAATGAGTGCGAAGTGCATTTCTGTCTCACTGGACATTAACACGTTTGAAGGATGCTTCTGCGCGATGGGGGTGAGCTTGCTCATTGTTCGTATCTCCGTCAGAGGGTGGTGGGCGGGACCGAAGTCCCGCCCGAGGGGGTTATGCGTTGAGTGCTATTTTCTTGAGGTATTCCTCTGCCTCGATCTTTGTGCTGAACAATCTCTTGTTGCCCCGAATTTTCCAGTATCGGTAACCGAAGCGAAGGGTTGTGACGATTTGTTCCATTGTTCGTTTCTCCGTCAGAGGGTGGTGGGCGGGACCGAAGCCCCGCCCGAGGGGGTTGTGCTTTAATTTTTTGCGTCCATGCGGACATAGAAAACGCGACCGCCGCGAAATTTGCAAACTTTGCCGCCCCATTTGTCGGCGTGGGCTTCGGCTTGTGTAAGATTTGCAAAAGTATACGAGGACATTTTTCCTTTAACTTCGCGGGCGGCAACTAAGGCTCCGTTGTTTAGCTTGATTGTGTTATTCATTTTCGTTTCTCCGTCAGAGGGTGTGTATTGCATCTCGATCATGAAACAAATATATATCAGGGCATCTTGAATGTCAAGCACAAAAACAAAGAAAGATTAAAAATAATTTGAGCAAACAAAAGCGGGACAATCCGCGCCATGATTCTCGCCCGCGATTGTCCCGCTCCTCGATCTATTGTTGATCTATTGTATATTTCGATACGGGTCGATATGGATCGACACGCGCTCAACCATAATTCATTATACTATATAGTGGAAATCGCACGGATCGATACCTGGCGACGACCCCTCGGGCGATGATGGAGATCGCAGTATGCCTGCTCGTAAGTATTGCATATACAAGCGGATAACTGGTCAAGATTGCCCTTGATCTATTAATTATCTTTAAAAACCCCTCAAAAAGCCCATTTTCAGCCATTTTCGGCGACTCCGAGGACGCGATCCATCGCATCGACGACCTTGTCCCTGTCGGCGGGGTATAAATGACCGTATGTGTCGAGCGTGACCCCGACCGAGGAATGGCGCAGATGCGACGAGACTTGCTTGATGTTGATGTCCTGGGCAATCAGCAAGCTCGCGCACGTATGCCGCAGATCGTGCGGGCGTACGTGACCGATCCCGGCGCGGTGGGCGGCTCGCCCGAGGGCTTTGCGGGTATTGTTGGGACATTGAGGATTTCCCCAATGTTGGCAGTTGCCCATGCGCGGGAATACGAGATCGAGGTCGTGCCAATCCTTGCCCGCGATGAGCTTGGCCTGGGCGACCTTCGCCCTCTGCTCGCGCAATGCTTCGACGACGACCGCCGACAGGGCGATCTCAGCCCGCGAGGATCGGGTTTTGACCTCATCAAGCTCGCCACGTTTATCGAGGTTATACTCGACGGCATACGTCCCGCCGCCGCCCTTACGCTCTGACAGATACCTCCACTGCATCGCCAGGGCTTCGCCGAGCCGCATCCCGGTATATACAAGCGTCAGCAATAGCGCCCAATGTTGGGCTGAGCTATGCGTCAGCAATAGCGTGACCTCCTCGGATGTCAACGCTCGCCCGCCGTCGATGAGGGTGCGCCCGTCGGCCGAGACTTTGGTCGTGATCGTCCCGTCGAGCTTCTTCGGTGCCTTCTTTGCCGGTGGATATTGAAAGGCGGGCGATCCCGAGGCGGCATTGCGCGGGAGACGATCGTCGGCAACGTATATCTGCAATATCGCCCGCAGGGTCGCGACGAGATTCAGCCGCACATACCGCGCCGAGAGGGTCGCCGTCTTGTCGCGGATGAATTCTTGCACATCGAGCCGTTTGATCTCGGCGATACGCTTGCGGGCGAAATGCGGGTTGAGGTGTATGCGTATCGCTTGCTCGCGCACTCGATACGTCCCGAAAGTGCCGTCTTTGATGAATTCCAGATGGGCGGCGGCGGCTTGCGCGAATGTCTCGGTCGTCCAGTCGCCGCCATACTCCTCGCGGCACCAGTCCAGATGTCGCCGCGCCCCTCGCTTGCCTTCGTATTCTGGCAAGTTGGGGATCTTCACCCATTTGGGCTTGCCCCTTATTGTTGGGATCGAGAAGCGGGAAACTGAACCGTCTTTGTTTTTCCGCTCGGCGTAATTGTTTCGCTTGCGTCGTTGTTTTCCCATTCGGCACCCTCCTCAAGTATGCTTACAGGGATGAGTATTGCGTCGCCGAAGCGACGGTGCGGGATGGTCCCGCGATGCACCCGCTTATATATCGTCTGGCGACAGCATCGGAAATGCACCGCCGCCTCGGCGGGTGTCATATATTTCGGTCTGAGATGATCCATCGGTTTCTCCTGTAATGTAATGGCAGAGGGGTCATCGCGTGGCCGTATCTCCCCCGACTCGCTCGCCCTCTGCCGATCCCTGGACGACTCCCCTTGCGTCCAGGGACGGGCGGGAAGTTCCCGCCGTCGTGGTGGCATCGCGCACGGATGCCATCCTCGCTTGCTCTTCCAGATCCCATAGCAACTTTTCCAGATCCGCGACAGGGATGCGCCAATCGCGAAACCCTGGCGGTCGTATTGCGGGGATGTGTCCTTCGCGGCATTTGTGTCGCACGATCTGCACATCGGTATTGAGCATCTTCGCGACTTGTTGCGTCGTGTAATATCGCATCATATCACCACCATCTGATCGGGTCGATCTTGCCAGTCGCGCCGTCTGATCTCGGCGTTTTGCTCCTCGACCTTGTCCATCGTTTTATACAATCGATCGTTTTTAAGTCCGTATAAATGCTCATAAGTCGGGAAAAAATGCGCCCATCGACCGCCCTGGATCTTGACCCAAAAGGCGAACACCACGACGCGCATCCCGCTCGCTTTGCGGCACACGATCACGGCGGTCGTCTCGGAGCAGGGATGCACCGTCTCGATCTCCTCCCACGGATCGGGTGCGCCGAGGTCCTCGCCTTTTTTATTCCAGGCCCGCCGCATTTCCTCGGCATGACGAAACAGGGCGTCGATAAGGTCGCGGGTCATTTTGCGGATTTCTCCCGCTTTGCCGCGTCGAGCCGGTCGAGGATATCCTCGCCGTCCATATGATCAAACGCGGGCAATAATTCAACGAGGCGCGATACGGGCCATAAGGGGTCGGTGAATTCGTCCCGCAGGGCTTGCCGCCGTGCCTTGAGGCTTTTCAACTCGTTTTCGCTGGCATCTCCCTTGCGGATTCGATCGGTCACTCGCGTATAGTCTGTCGTCGCCCGATTGACGATCGTGTATGCGAGTCGCTCATATGGATCGAGCAGGTTGCGCCAGTCGCTCGACGAACTCAGCGCGGATCGAGATTTTCGCGATGCATTGCGCGATAAGTTGCTCATTTATGCCGCCTCCTGTCTCTGCGGATTCTGCTCTTTGTCGCGGGCGATTATCAACCTCGCCGCCGTCTCGATCGCTCGCGGGATGTCGTCGATCAATCCCTCGTCGCCCTGCATCGCCTTAAGCGTCTGCATCACGACGACGTTATCGGCCGCAACGAACTCCTTGAGGATCGCCGCCTTTATCGCCGCGCCTTTGCGGATCTCCTCGCGCCAGAGGTTTGACTTCATCGCTCGGTTGTATGTCCGATCTGATTCTTGTCGCCTCGCGTCATTCGCGGCGGCAACCTCTTTGCGCTTCTTGTCGCGATACATGGCGGTCAGTTGTTGCTCGATATGCGCGACGGTCGGGGGCCATGATCCGATCGGGGTGCCGTCCCGTTGCTCCTGGGCATCTCGTATGTGCCGCTTGATCGCCTCGCGCAATTGCTCGTCACTGATCGTATCGCGGAATTCGTCATACAGGGCGCGGCCGAGATCGGGCGAATATCGATGTCCGTAATTGCGCGACAAAGTCTCGTGCAACCAGTGGGCCGAGTCTGATCCGAGGGTCATACCGCCACCTCCTCGCGATCAAGCTCGCGTATCCATGCGGGCGTCTTCGCCGCTTCGATGGCGGCAACCTCGCTTTGGATCTCTTGCCAGACATACGGCTCGTCGTCAGAGCCAGATTTTCGCCGAGTCAAATATTTCGGGCGTTTCCAGAATTTGATCTTGCCCGATTCGCCGATGCCGTTGACAATCGCCTCAATCTGGTCGCGATCGAGACGGTGGATGGTCTGGAGTGTTTGCATTGCCAATTCGTCGCCGAGGCGGTCGGCAACGGGCAACGTATGCGGGTATGACTTATCCCATCGATCGAGCATCTCGCGAGCGATCTGCTGTTGCTCGGGAGATGGTGGTATATACCCAGGATCATCGGATATAATCGCGCCCGCGCTTGTACTGGTCTTTTCTTGTTCTTTTCTGTTCTTATCATCATTATATAAGAGAGAGGTATCATTTTGGACCCTTGGAGGTATCAAAATGGACTCATGGAGGTCGCATTTTGGACCCATGGAGGTATCATTTTGGACCCTTGGGGTATCATTTTGGACCCTTGGGGTGGTATCATTTTGGACCGATGGATCGAGGAATCGATACGCGTTTCGCGTCGATCCCGGCACCCGATCCGCGTCAATAATCCGAGCATCGATTAATTGCTTGATCGCCCGCTTGACCGAGCCGAGACTCGCGCCCGCATCGTCGGCGATCATAACTTGCGACGGATCGCATCGGCCCGTCTCCTCGTTTTCATAGCATTTGAGGATCGCATATACAACCTTTGCGATCGCGGATATATCGCGGCGTTGTGCGACCGCAAAATCCATCCGACCCCATCGTTGTGTTGCTGTCGAAATCATCCCGTGTATTTCCTTGCCAGAGGGTGGCTATTTAAAATTTCCTTGCGTCTTGTCTCGGTCTTGCGCCCGCCGAGCATAACCGTCTGCGGGTATTTGTTTTTGTGTTGCGGGCAATACGCCGCACCGCCAATCTTCCACCCCTGGCGGCGGGCGTATTCGCTCGCGGCAAATATGCCCGAGTCGTCGAGCGTGATGACAGACCCGCATCCTGGCGCATCACACGCCAGGAGCAGATCCGTCGTCGTTTTGGTAAACCAGACCATCGCTTAAAAAGGCAGATCGTCGTCGGGCGTATCGCCGCCGCCGCCCGAGGATGCGGGCGCGGGTGCCGGGTCTGTATGCGATTCGCTCGCCCTGTCGCCGCCGAGCATCTCCAATTGATCCACGACCACCTCGGTCGTGTATCGTCTCTGACCGCTCTGATCCTCCCAGGATCGAGTCTGCAACTTGCCCTCGATGTATATCTTGTTGCCCTTGTTGAGATACTGACCGGCGATCTCGGCGAGCTTGCGCCAGAGGACGAGCCGATGCCATTCGGCCCGCTCCTGACGCTCGCCGTCCTTATCCGTCCATGCCTCGCTCGTCGCGAGGCTGAAGTTCGCGACCTGCACACCGCTCGGGGTGGTCTTGACCTCGGGATCATCCCCGAGGTTGCCGACGAGTATCACCTTGTTGACCGTGCCTTTTGCCATTACTTCGCCTCCTCGACGATTTCACCGTCCAGTGTTTCGGCGGCATCGGCGGCAACTTTCTTGCGCCATTTGTCGCCGAGGTGTTTGCGGAATTTCTCCAGATCCTGTATCGATGCCTTGCTCAGATCGGCATTGCCCAGGTGCTTTTTGCGCGAATTCGATCGCTCAAAATCGTTCAGGGCGAGAATTTCCTCGCCCTTGTTGATCGCGGCGATATACCTCTCCTTCAGTTCCTCGGTATGATCTGGCGACGGATGGCTACGAGAAGCCAAGCGATTTATTTCAAATTCGCGATTTGCGCCATCGTTGGAGGGTTGCGGCTCAGCATTTGCCCGATGTCCATTGCTTTCAGGCAATGCCCATTTGGGTAAACTCGGAATCCTCTTAAACTGCTTATATTGATCAAGCTCGACCCATTGCGCCG
>VTLG01017164.1_pt1 | contig 11444 bp, 11 predicted proteins | sample 4694571 | NCBI WGS metagenome assembly VTLG01 (sample SAMN12604809, study PRJNA352737) | marine metagenome | biome: ENVO:00000447; feature: ENVO:00000209|ENVO:00000569|ENVO:01000036; material: ENVO:00002151; isolation source: viral sequences binned using virsorter ... | reverse complement strand
CATGGCTTTAAATTCCTGTATTGCTGTCATCAGAAAATTCAATTCCAGGACTCGATACAGAACCATCTGGAATAATTACAGACCCGTCTGTTCTCCTATGACTAATCCATGAACTACCACTATATCTTTTTAATATGTTATTTGTTGTATCAGACCAAGGAGTAAATTTATCAATATTACTTGTAGGAGCTGTTCCTCCACTGTTCTGACTATTTAATGCCTTAACAGCGTTCTCTATGTCACCACGAACAGCACTCCCCGAAGCATTATCAATTGTGTAATCGTGTTGTGTAATGGTTCTACTCCGTTACTCTTTTCATTCTACGACAATCTACCAAAACCAGTAGCACTCCAGTAAAACTGTTTTGCAACGAGATCACCACTGCTGTTCCTAAATTCAACGTTAAAACCAGCAGCAGTTATAGAAGTAACATTGAAATATTCACCTGTAGCAAGGTTTGTAGGGGTAATAGTAACACTGGGTAAAAATGTCGTATTGTTCTGACCTGAGTGCCACCAATTATTAGCAGATGCTCCGCCAATAAAGAAATTGTTAGCAAAAGATATACCCGTAGCTGAAGAAGTACCACTTGTTACAGTCCCTACGCTCTGTTCTGTTCTCTTGTCCATACTTGCCGAAAATCCAACCTGATCTACAAGAATATTTTGGGTCGTATCAGCACTCGTAAGTTCAAGCTTAAACTGGAAAGCTCTTCCATCAAACGTACCAATAGCAAAAGGAGTCCAGTCAGTCCACGTTGCTGTAATGCCGTTGTACCCCCAAGGATTTTGCTTTGTGGAACGAATTAACATCCTTCCGTTCACTTTATCTGCAACACTTCCGTCCCAATCAGTTCGTGCATCAACATCATCCCAAGTATCTATTAAATCGCTAACATTATTCCCCCTACTAACAAGATGTCGTTTGAAATTTATTGAATAATCATGTTCTGTTGCATCCGTAATACTAGCAAAATCATAAGTGTTGATGCTTGAAGTTCCACTTCCAAAGGTGTACGAACCACTACTACTAACATTGCCACCTGAACTGGTTAATTGGAGAACAGATCCGCTAACTTCAGCGTTTACTTTCGGACCTCCAAAACCAGGATCCTTTCTTGTAGGACTTCCAGAACTTGACCCGTAATGAGTGAAAACAATAGGTTGATCTTTTTGAGTATCTCCTATAACGACTTTGGCAGCAGTAGCACTTTGTATTCCAGACGAGTCTTCAAACTTACAAAACACAGTACCGACCATTTTCGGTACAACAGCTTCTGTTTGTATTCCAGGCTGTGCGTCTACCAAATCAGTTGAATTATTCCAACTGGCATTATTTGAGGTGTCATTTGTATGACGAATAAGAACTTTTCCCCCTACTTTTACATCTAAATCATTTGATTGAGTCCATCTAAGTCTTCCAGAGTTTTCACTGGTAGATTCAAATGATAGATTCTGTAAGTCAGCAGGAGCAGTTAGTTTTCCATAAATTGTATAAGTTCTTGAAGCGGCTGTACCTCCAATCCCTAAATAATTAAAAGCTTGAACTCTTACTTCTAATTTTCCAGCTACTAAACTCCCTATCTCTAAAGATGGCCCAACTTGTCTAACAGATTGCCATTCTCCAAATACATTATTAGTACCAGCACTTCTATAAGAAACCAAGAATGAAGTTGCATTACCTCCATCTGTAGGAGTTGTCCAAGACAGACTGAACCCTACTAAAACATTTTGTCCTCTTTGATATAAGTACTCGTCATTATTAGGAGATAAAATTGGTAAGCCAGGTTCTTCTGTAAGGTTGGATATATCCCTCTGCTCTACTTTTGCGTCTGCTTCGACTGCGTCATAAATTGTTGAATTATATTCAAGAGCGACAATAGTATGAATCCCTGTCTGTTCTTCTGATACTGCAACTACTCTATATTGTTGAGATAAAACATCATTAGTTTGTATTAACCATACCGATTCTGGATTAGGAGCTTCAGAAAATGCTCCATCAGAAGTAGAAGTATCAATAGTTATTACTTTTTCATTAAAACTATCAATAGGGCGGGTTTCTACTAATCCTGTAGGAAGTAATACAGATAATGTAGGAGATTTTGTAAGGATAGTACCCGTATCTGTAATCGTAGAATCAGAATCAATCGTGACAGTTTGAGTTGTCGCTGAAGTAATCCTTCCAGATCTTCTTAACCCCGCTTTTACTTCATCTGCTATATCAATAACCATCCCTGGTCTTAATATAATTCCAGAAGAAATATCTACAGAGAAAGTAACTGTTTGAGTTAAATTTTGTTCACTTAATAATGTCCATTTACCCAGTCTCCTAGCCTGACCTTGAGAATAGCAACCTAAAGCTTGAATATCCTTTTGAATAATCCCGTACTTCGCTACAGCATCAGAATCTTCTACATATTCTGTTCTTACATCTCCTAAAGAATCATACGTTTGATACTTAACTGTTACTACTGTGTGCCGAGCTTTTTGGGACGTTCCAGAATATTCAAATCTTCCTTCAACAACATTAGAAATACCTAATAAATATTGAGCAGCTTGTGGTTTATCTTGGAGCGTTACTAATGCACCTGCTCCGTAATATGCCATCCCTCTAAATATACTCGTCATTGAATTAATCACGTTATAAACTTCTGCTCTTGAGTTGATTATTAAGTTACAAGAGAATCTAGGCTCTTGACTGTTATCAGAACGCCCTGTAGCTACTAATTCATTGCAATATTGTGAGATAGCGTAGAAATCAAAGACATCTAAACTAGATTCAGGAATACCAACTCCGTATCTACTATTCGTCAATAAATCCCATAAACACCAAGCAGGATCATTTGTCCATTGAGCTGCTCCTAACGTTCCAGTAAATATATCGTCAGAGTATGTAATCCTTCCTATATATGTTGTTGTGTCTACGGTTGCAGTATTAGGGATTTTTACTTTTAAACCTCTTATTTTATACTTTCTAGTAGGTATTCTATTAAACTGGCTTGAATCAAACCTCAAGTACATTAAGGCAGAATAAGGATACCTTAATTTTTCGTCAGAGATTGCTTGATAAGTTTCCCAGACGATTGTGCTTTGTCTTTTCTGTGAAGAGGGATCTCCTGTTATTCTTTTTACTTTTACATTAATAGGCCATTTATTTGTATCATCACCATCTACAATAATTGTATATTCTCTTTTGTAAGAAGCACTAGATTTACCAGTAATTTTATCTGTTTTTATTGTGTAATAGTCAGCATCATTAGCATATTTTAATTGGATAGCTAATTCAACTTCGTTGGGAACAATATCACCTTTATCTGTTAATACTTGTAGTGCATTTAATCTAATCGTTACTTTCACCCTGTCTGTATTTGCTGCGTTATCAGAAGTACCTATTTGCAAACCAGGATGGGGTGTCTTGCCATTAGAAGTGCCACTGTCCGTGCCTTCATCCCATCCAGCATGTATATCCTGATTGACAGACTCTGGACTAGAGAATCCTCCCAGATCAGAGATATAGCCTTGATCTACCGTTCCCAAGCGATCTGTAATTGTTGAATATTTATCTTCAGGAAATCGAGGTGTCCCAGAAGAATCTTTTATAGGCGTACCATCTAAATAAATACTATTTTCTGGATGAGAGCTATTATCTAACCCTTGTATTGGCCCTTCGCATAATAAATCAAGTACTTTTGCATATTGAATCGAATGTAAAGAATCATCTGATTCCGTAGGAGTATGCCTACCCCCGCCTTTACCTCCTCCACCTCCTGCGCCTCTAATTATGTTCATGTTTCAGCCTCGTCTGTAACGACTTCATCAGTATCTAGATTAACCGAAATAGCCGCACTACCTATAAATAATCGTCCGTAACAAATTGGAACAGGTATTCCCTGACTTGTTGTATTCTCAACCCCACCAAAACCAAAATTCTCATTTTTCTTTGGATCTCTCGGAGAAGGTGGTACAGGGGTAAGCATCTCCGATACACCACTTAAGACCAAGTAGATACCGACATTAGTCATAACCTTTGCCGCACCTGCACCGATAGTGAAAGCCTTACTTGCCCAAGCACCTTGCATACCAGGCCCTGCTGGGCCAAACATAAAGGCACTACCAATCAACAACGCTCCGAGTAATATCTTTCCAAACCCTCTTCCTGAACCTGTTACAACAGGAGCAATACTAAATACTTCTCTCTCACTCCAAGGATACGCAAGAACCTCTAAGTTATCTTCTCCTACCTCTTCTTTTCCAACCTTAACTTTATAACCAATACCATTCTGATCATTATCAATAAACCACTTCTCTAAACCTGGGTAGTTGACACATAAAGCTTTTACAGCTTGGGCTGGTGTATTTACAGCAAATTCAAATGTACCTTGGCCTAGACGCTCTTTTAACGCACCATAGACCTTAACGACTTTCATGTCTTATACAAATGTCTGTCATCTTCTGATAATAGCTCCCATACAAATCATTAGAAGATAATCTTCCTTGAACGTGATGTAATACTCGTTGCTCTCCTAAATAAATAGCGGCATGATTACATACATTTGCATCTAATTGCATCAAGAGTAGATCACCTATCTTCACTTCTGCCACTGGAACTTCATGGAAACCTTCTTTTGGAAATAGATCTTTGTATAGGTTTTCACCTTTATACCACCATTGTTCCTTTCGATGATAGTCCGTTAGTGAAACACCAAATTCTCTCTGGTAATAATCACGAACCAACGAATAACAATCTATTAACCCGTATGCAAATGGCCTTCCGACATAAGGAAGTTCATATCCATTTGGTTCGCAGTAACCCCACATTTCTGTTTTAGGTTGAACGATGTACCAAGGAACACCAGACCTCTCGCACCCAACTAAATCTGCTTGACTTGGATGATGCAAGGTTCTTGGATGGCTATGAATAATGGCTGTTATTTCGCCTTTATTCTCTACAGAAATATAATCATCAGGGTCTAAAATAAAATGTTCACTAGGTTTTTCTGCTTGATTATTACATCTAAAATACTTTTCCCTGCCTTTAACAATACAAACCAAACCAACACTCTCTTTAGGAATTTCTTCTCTGGCATGTTCTAATGCTTCAGTTTTGATAGTTTCGTTTAAAGTCATCTAACTAAACCAGCCCCAGGGAAACCCCCAAAACGAAGAATTCCATCTTGTCCTGCACCTTCAAATCTTAATTTACAGGAAGTAAGCTTCTTGCCGCATTTATCTGTTGAAGCATCAGCAGGATCGTCGTTCACATTAAAATAATTTGTTCCGTTATAACCACAACCATCTCCTTTATATGCCCATTGACAAACAGAAGCCACAATCTGACGACGAGGTAAGTTCACCCCAGGCAAGTCAAATTTAGAAGCTAATTCAAAAGAAACTAAGTCTCTAGATTCAGAAGCTTTTCTATCTACATACCAAATCTCTTGAGGAAATTCTGCATAAGGATCTGCCCCAGATTCTCCATCAATATATTTCTTTAAAGTTCTAATTCTTTTGACGATGGCTCCACCTAAATCGTTCCCAGGAGTGGTTTTATTAACAAATAAAAGTAAAGCTGTTATACCAGCAACATTTACCAAATCTGTGATATTCATATCAGTCATATTACTAATAGTCAGCGTAGGTCTAGGTAACGTACCTTTACCTACTGAAGATTCAAAGCCTGTTGCTTCGACAGGCTGCCTAGAATAAGCTTGACTTCTCCATGTAATATCACCTGTCACCGCAGCATTACAGCCATTATGCCACCTATAAATATCTGTACTTCCATGTAAAGTAGAGTCTAAATGTAACTCAAATAATTCAATAATTGCACTTGGAGCTAATACAGAAAGCTCTTCATAAGTAGAACTAATTGCAGTCCAAGTTATTTCATTATCTACAACCGTTGAGCCTATAGCTGTTCCCCATTTAGGTTCGCTACTCCCGCTTGTGTAGGGAGACGAACCAGAAACAGAGGTTACTTTAAAGAATAACCCTGTAACTTGAGCTGTGGCAGCTCTTCTAATATCACCAATTGCATAAGAGGTGCTTGCGACCCATGCTGCTACTGCCATTTATGGTTCAAAATACTGGACAAAGGTTGCTTTAATAGTAGCCCTATTCTTATAAGGTATTGATTTCGTCCAAGAAAAACAACGCCATTTATAAAAGGTAGAAGAGTCTAATGGTTTCCACCTAAAGGTTGCTCCATCGTTAACTCTGTCCACTAAGAAGTCTTCTATCGTAGTTGCTTCTGTTTCCGAAACCTCCCACTTTAAACTCCATGTTCTTGGGTTTTGATTAAGACCAAAACGTATAACTTGTGCGTAACCATCACCAAACTGAACTTGTTTTAGACTCGGATTACTTGCTTTTGATGCTCCGTATGTCGGAGTAATTGAAGGAAAGTCAGCCATAATTAAAAGAGTGTACCTCCAGGTCTTTGCTGTCTGATAATTTCTGATTGAACAGCCGCACCAATTAAGTCTCCTAATTGTCTGCTTCTTTCAGCATCACCTTCTACTGAAGATCCAGAAGCATCTACGTTAACTACCACATTTGCCCCTCCCATTGCATGATTTGGAACGATATTACCGCTAGAACCTGGAACAAATAATTCTGGGCCTTTCTCTCCAACAATGTAACTACCCCCTCCTTTTACAGGGCCGCCACTGGCTCTAGTTCCATCTATCGGAATATCTCCTGAAGGCCCAAAGTTAAATAAACTTAATATTCCTTTCTGTAACTGAGCCGCAGCAATTTGTGCTGCCATATCCAAGAAATGATCTGCTGTCCTTTGGAATAAATTTCTTAACGCATCTTGCGCTGTCATCGAACCATCAACTATTCCTTTAAATGATTCACTAAACGATGAACCAATTGATTTAGATAATTCAACAACTTGATATTGTGTACTATTTAATTTTCTTAATTCTGTATTTATATCTTCAACAGCTTTAACAACAGAATAAGAATTTTCTTCTGCCGCTATTCTTATCTCACTATAAAGATCTCTGATTTTTGTCAACTCTTCAATAGTTTTAATATTGCCTTCATCTATTTCTTTGATTTCGGTTGCTTGTCTCCGTTTTACAGCAGGACGAACTCTTGTCGTTCCAGAATCTTTTTGATGACCTGAAATAGTCGCTTTTTTTTGTTTTTCTAAAGTATCTTCTATTAATTCATTAATAGTAGATTCAACACCTTTCCTTCTTAATGCAAGAGTTAATCTTAGTTCTTCTTCTAAGGTCATATCTTTATTCAAAGTTTTTATTGCTTGCATCGCTGTACTAATCTCATCAGCTTGTGCTACTGCCGAGAATTTTGCAAAATCTCCTCCAAAAGCTTTAGCAAATAAACCTCCAGACTTTCCAAATCGTTTAAATTCTTCTGCAACTTGAACAGCTTCTTCTTTTGTTATTCCTAATGACTTACCTAGACTTGTTATCTCTTTTGCACTAAATCCAGCGTTAAAGCCCATACTTTGCATATCTGCATTTAACTCTTTAATTGATTTTCTAAATGCAACAATTTCTCCTATTTTTTGTGCAGCAGCAGTTGCAACAATTGAACCAGCAAATCCAAATCCAGGGCTTAACGCACCACCCAAAGCACCACCAATTCCACCAGCAACAGCAGCAGCAGGGCTTTGACCAAACAATAAGGGGAAACCTCCACCAATCATTCCACTTTGCAATGCCCCTTTACCTCTTCCTCCTATTCCACCAGGAGAAGCAAACATGCCTTTTGGATTAGCTCCCTTTCCAATTCCGAACCTTTGCATCCTATTTAAAGGAGCAAGTTGAGGCCCATACTGAGCAGCCGTAAACCCTGTACTGCCAGGCATACCTGTGGCCTCTGCCATCATTGTTAATTTTTCAGTTGCTCTAAGATTTCTCTGATGTATAAGTAACCTCTTCTTTTCAATAGCATGAAGTTGTCTGACTGCTTTTACAGTTGGTAAATTCTTAAATTCAGCGTCTAATCTAATTGCTCGTTTACTTGCTTTGGAAATAGGAGCATTTCCCTCTGCAATCATTCTTGCTTCTCTATGTTCAGCAGCCCTTTGGTTTATAGCTCTATTCCTCATCCTTACTGATTCTTCTATTGATGTTCCTTGCTCCCTAACACCAAAGGCTCTGTTCTTCGGCCCAATTCGCCCTCTAGGACTTTGAATTTGAGCATTTAATCTCGCAGCAGCAGCAGAAGTTAATTCAAATTGAGTTTCTAAATTTTTATATTTACCAATAGCTAAAGCTGCTGAATTCGTTGCTCCTTGACCTACTTTCCCTAATCCATTTAACAATCCAAATATTCCTTTTTTTGTTACGTTTAAAAGTTGATCTCCAAAAGCCATATAAGCAACAGCCATTGCTGCAACAGTGACAGGATGACCAGAAGCAACTGCTGATAATTTCGTTAAACCTGCACTTAAGGCTCCTGTCTTCGCTGCCGCTACTTCAGTTGCTTTGTTAAATGGATTTAAACTAGCAACTGCACTTTTTATTCCACCAATTTGATTCTTCATCCAATTAAGACCCATACCTGCTCCCAGTACCCCCACGCCCATAGTCCTTACACCACCTTTAGTCGTAGTAAGTTGATTTGCTAAACCTTTCCATCCTCTTGCACTTTTACTTAATTTATCTATTGACTTAGCTGCTACATCAGCTTCTTTTGCTATCTTCCCAAATCCTTTCTGTTCGATACGTCCTAAAGTTTTTTCAATACCTTCTAAGCTACGAGTAATACGATCAGTGGCACGTTTTATTGCCTGATCTTCTACTTTAAAAACTATAACTCGGGTATAGTCAGCAGCCACTCCTTCTTAACCCGATAAACTTCACCTTACTTTACCTTGTTTGAACCCGACTAGCAGCACCTTTTTGAACTTTATCTTTTTCTCTTTCATCTTCTTCATTCTTTAACGCAAAATAAGCTGACCATCCCATCAACTCTTCCATCGTTAAATCATTTGACAACTGAGATACCGTCATCCCTAACTCTTTGGCTAGAGAAAACATAAAATACCAAAGCTTATTAGCTTTTCAAGTCAGCCTGAACTTCTTCCACCTCCTTATCCGTACCAGAATTAAGCATTGCCAACTGTATTTCTTGTAAAACAGCAGCTTCAATTTCCCGTCTTAAAGCAGCTTTATCACCATCTTGAAATAACCTTTTACTGTCTTTATCTAAAGCCTTTTGGATCATTAAAGCTAATGCAAAATCATTAGCATCATTTGTTCCTGCTTTTTTCTGAATTGATTCTCTTTCTGCAATTGTTAATGGATTCCAATATACAGTTAAGACAGTTTCACCATCTTTAACAACGTCATGTTGATATAACTGACTAACTCCAAATTTGTTGCGGAGAAGTTCAATGGCCTTAACCATAAGTTAGGATTCGATTAGTATTAATACTATACTAAGCGTTTGCAGAGAATTGGCAGGTTATTACAGCCATACAATGTGAATCGTTTTCAGTATCAAATATTCCTGGCCCTACAACATCCCTTACTTTGGGTTTACAACTATAAGTATCAACATAATCAGAAGCATTAACAGAGGTCATACCATCAATGACTGACTCACTAATAGCAGCTAGTATTGATGTCCCTTTGTTCTTAGGAACATAAACATTACATTGAATAAAACCTGAATAATAATCACTGGAAGCACCTTGGTTTTGCATCGTTGCTTGACCAAAATTAACGCCTAAAATGATGTATTTAATTGTTTTACCAGGGGTTGTATAAGCAATATTGTCATAAATCATTTTAACAGTCGGATCAACATCCGTTACTGCATCGGTAATTGCTTTTTCAAAAGCGGCTCTAGCTTTTACAAGTGTCATTGTTTAAGAACCTTAAATTTTGTCATAGCCAGTTCTAGGTCTGAAATCTGGCTCATATTCTTTTCTTAGTCTAGCCGTTCCAATTCCTCCAAACACATTTCCACCGATACGAACATCTGCTTTCCTGTCTGTCATTATTTCATTTAATCTTTGATTTAAAGAAGCAGTGCCACCACCAGCTCCTGAAATATAATTTAGTAAGTCTGATTTAGGAGACATTGCAGCGTATGGAGCATATTTAACTGCACTACCAATATAAACTCTATCTTTTAATTTAAATTCTGGGACAGCATGACGTTGTTCAATAATAGGTTCATACCCTGGAGATAAAACAGTTGTTTTCTTCCCTCCTATTACTCTTGTAGTTTTTCTTATATTTTCCCACGCAGTCCCTTTTGGAGTTTCTGTTCTATTAATTGGTCTTTTATTTGCTTTCCAATTAGAAGCAAAGAAACCTGTTAAAACAGGACTATAACCACCTTCATCAGCATCACTTGTTAAGTCAGAAATAGTAGCTTGAATTAATAAATTAAAATCAGCTTCAATTTCTGCATATAAATCTTGTTCAATCCTATTGGTCAGTTGACGAGGTAACTCCTTTTTACTTAACTCTGCTTGTAACTGTTCATAACTTTTTTTTGGCCTTCTTCTCCTTGCTTTCCTAGCCATCAGAACCTTACCCGAATCGTATGTAAATAAACTTGCCCACCCCTTAAAGTTTCTATATCTATAATCTGAGCGACTACGTTCTCTCCTGCATAACTCAATGTTATTTCATCTTGGAACGTAGGCTGGTGATCTCCTATTAAATTAGGCGTGATATACAACTTGGCTGACCTTAATTCACTACCATCGACTTGTTCTGTTGAGATAAATTCAATCGGTACTTTTATATCCGAATAACTAATTGTTGTGATTAGCTGTTTCCCTGCTGCTACGTTATAACTTCCTTTCGTGTTAACAGTGTATGTAATAGTGGTATCTAAAGACGACCCAATGTCGGAAACAACCTGTTTGGCTGCTGCTTTTAATGCTGTGTCTAATACTCCTGCCATGATTAACCTCTAACAAGTCTCATCTGGAAATTGCCAGCACCACCTAGCATGTAAGCTCCTAAATAACTTTGTAACCAAGGATAAACATCTAAAATATTGTTATTAGAACCTGTTCCTTGAGTTTTGGTGTTGTACTTAACTTTAACTCCTCCCATCTCTATCTGCTCATAATTTCCATCTGTACCTTTGTTCCCAGTCATTGCATCTGTCTCATTTGATAACGCCCTTGCTAATTCATATTGCGCATACTTAATATTTTGAGGAATTAAAGTACAAGCAAGTTCTACGTTATCTACTTCATAATTATTTCTAGGCCATTTCAATGCTTGTCCATCATCACAACGATCACCGTAATAATTAAAATCATCAATCCATCTCGTAGCAGATATTAATGCTCGATTCTTTTGATCATCAGTCTTATTATCCCAAGTGGTTGAATCTGGGACAGTTTCAAAGTAAGTGTTTGCTTCAGCTAAAGTCACATAGCTATTAGCTGTTGCAGACTTCAACGTGGCAACGATAGTTGCAGCCACAATCCT
>VTLG01013748.1_pt1 | contig 11444 bp, 9 predicted proteins | sample 4694571 | NCBI WGS metagenome assembly VTLG01 (sample SAMN12604809, study PRJNA352737) | marine metagenome | biome: ENVO:00000447; feature: ENVO:00000209|ENVO:00000569|ENVO:01000036; material: ENVO:00002151; isolation source: viral sequences binned using virsorter ... | reverse complement strand
TAAGTTCATTAATTTCATAGTTGTTTCCACAATAAACACATGTACAATTGAAGTGCTCTTTAATAGCTCTTCTCCAGAGCTTTCTGGCTTCTGAATTTGTCATGGTTATTAGGTTGTATAAATAGTGTTCAGGGGTTGGTAGTAGTGGGGTCATTTACGAATCTTTAATCTGCTTTTACGGTTGGTAGATGCACTTTGGGTTCTTCCTTTGGTAGTGCTCCCCTTATAGTGAGCAGCGTCTTTCCCATCACCATTTCCGTAAGTACCAAGTTTTCTATTAAGCTTGTTAGCATTCTTTTTAATCGTACTACCCTTTTCTGTTTTCTGATATGCGCTTTGTTGTTTAAGCCTTTTTTTACGAGCTTCAGGATTCTTCCTGTAGTACTCAGCTGTTTTTCCTGCCATAGAGTCTACTCTGTACTAGTTCGGGATCTACTTTTGGCATTACTGCTGCAAGCTTGGAGAGTGGGTTACCGTCATATGCAATACCGCTGATGTCATTAGTTTTAAGCCAATCACAGGCTGCCTTAAGATCTTGGGTAGAAGCTTCGCCACTTTTGACCCGTTTAAGGAATTCTTTTGTGACGAGGTTATGTAATTCGTTAAATTGGTCTTCAGTGGCTTTCTTCATTTATCCTCCAGGGAATAAGTTCTTTTTAATCAGTTCGACTGCTTTATCATCAATGGTGTTATCAGTGGATGCTGCATAAGCTTCTAGTAGTTGTATAACTAATTCCTTTACAGCAGATGAGCTGAGGAACGCCATGAGGACGGGTTTGATAAGTAGTGTCATTTATTTAGATGTTTTTTTAGTGGATTTCTTTGTAGCTTTTGCTTTAGCTTGTTCTTCTGCTTGTTTCTTTATTGCTTCACTTAAAGTGGACATAGTACATTTAGGTTGTTTAGGTTTACTCCAAGGTTTATACCAAGGTTTAGGTGGTGTTATACATTTCAAGACTTCCTTCTTAGCCTTAGTCCAAGATGATATAGGAATAACATCGCTACACATTTCATAGACACGTGATTTAGGAAGTAGCATGAAGCCTTTCTGTTGTAGCTCAGCACACTTCAAAACTCTGACTAATTCATAGTCAAGTTTCATTTTATCTTCCTGCCTTTCGGCAATGCTTCTACATCTATTTAGACCTTCACGATCTAAAGGGATCATAAAGTTGATTTGTCCTCCCCAGTTCTCAGCGACGGTATAACTCTGTTGAGTCATAGTGTCGTCGTATGGAGTCGTATGATTTCCCATATAGAACGGAGAGAAAGTCATCGTTGCTCCATTACAGGAGATGTTAGGTCCGTAGTGCTGTCTGGATGGTGCTCCATTATTTTGAAATTGCACTGCTTGATTGGTCACATTTCCAGTCGCTGCAGCTACAGGATTGCTAACATTTCTATCACCTTCTTCAGCACGTACTGGTGCTATTGAGAGAAGACTGATAAGGATACCGTAGTAGAAGTAGTATCTATTTCTCTTTCTATTGTTTCTACGGATAGTACCTGACTTGCTGCTCTTGAAACTACTTCTAAAGTGAAAGGGTCTCCAGCAGTGTGTAAGGTGAATACCGAATCTGAATCGGCTAAGCCTCCTGATGAGGCTGATGTATGAGTGATGTTTTCCCCACTCCATTTGCTTAATGCAGACCCATAAGTAGTGATAGTTATATCCTCTACTATTTCTTGAGTCGTTGTCGTTGTACTGTTCATCGAACCCTGGGTGAAATTTGGGGTTACTAATTCTGCTCTCGCTACCGTGGGTGATGCCAGTAATAAGAGTACTAGCCATTTCTTCATTGTTTTGGTTTTAAGTTGCTAGAACTATTTCCATTTTTCTTACCATTACCATTACCTGTAGATAAACCAAATGTTGCTAAGGCTCCAGTGAAAATACTGGCAGGGAACGTGATATCACCTCCTGGGCTCTTCTTAAACATAGGTAATTCAACATAGTTTAAAGTTATGATAAAACCACTCCAAATGACTACTCCAAGGCGGACCATAGCCCCAAGGATTACCATTTGTTCTTCATGGTCATCTACGTTATCTTTTAACCTACCTAAGAGTCCTTTTGGCTTTTCTTCTGCTTTTCCTTCCATTTATCAATTTTCTTTTGTAAGAATTTCTGAACCTTCTTTTTAATTGGTTCAAATAGAGACTGTGTAACAGTAGTTGTAGCAACTGCCACTACTGCTGTAGTAACAGCTGTAACAACGACTGCTGTCTCAGGTACTGGTACATCTATGTCCAATACTGGGATATTTAGTTTAGGTGGTTCTGGTTGTTCAGTTGTCTTCTCTGGTGCTACTTCCTCTGGAGACTCCAAATCGCTCGGAGGTATTACCATAGGTTTATAGTAAGGTATCCGAGCTGAGGGTGGTTTGAACTCTATTGGTTGTATATCTAACGCTTTAGGAAGAGTAGCTCTTGGAATATCAAGACCAAGGTTTACCGACACCTGTAGTTGGGGTTTTCTGTTCGTTAACTCCGTTCTCTACAGCTGTTTCAATTGCAGCTACAGTACCAGCATTATCTGCATCTAGTTTTGCCTTTACCCAGCCAAGAACTGTTTCTTCTGTAAGGTCAGCATAAGGTACAAGAGTATCAGGCTTTGGAAGATCTACTTCACCAGTAGCTCTGAATTTATAAGTACCATCTTCACCATTAACACGGTAGATAACTTTGTTTACATACCCGTCTGCTAGTTCGCGCTGAAGGGTGTTGACTTGCCAAGTTTTTGTTGCCATTTTAGTTTTTATTGAATAAATTGTGTTTGTAAATTGAGTTACCTTAGCTTGATTCTAAGGCGGCTACTTTAGTTTCTAATACTTCTATCTTAGTTATTGCTTCTTGTAATGCTGCAGTTAGTAAAGGAGTTAATTGACTGTATTCCATACTTTGGATTTGTATACTTCCATCTTCTTTTACTGCATCCTTTTCTCCACTTACGCAATGTGGAATTGCAGGAGAAACTTCATGAGCAATAAATCCATCTCTTAATCCTAATTCAGGATCATCTTTCCAACTAAATTTTCTAGGTTTTAATAACTTTAATCTTTCTATACCATCAGTTATATTAGCAATATTTTCTTTTAACCTATAGTCAGAAGATGTAAGGTATTGAACTGATGTTGCGGCATCATGTTCAATAGATCCTGCTTCAGCATCGCTAGTATTATAAAACCTAATAAAGTCTCTACCTGCTGCTGGGTTTCCATCATGTTTGATTTCAACTCCACATCCACTAGTTCCGAAAGAAGCACGAACTGCTAGTACAGCCTGACTATCAATGGCCGAGGCTGATGCTGTATTGATATAAGTTTTTCCAGAAACAAATACTCCATTTGAAGTCGTCTCAAGCTTCACTGAATCGTCGTAATACAGCTTTGATTCACCATTAGCAGTACCAGCAAAATAGGTTTCATTATCGGTATTACAAATTCTTACCTCGCTATCTCTAATTCTGAGGGTTCCAGTCGTATTGTCGATATAAGAATTAGTTCCATTATGGTAGATTTTTAGATCGTCTCCATCTCCTAGTTGGATAACACCGTTATCAGAGATGTCAATATCATTAGAAATATTTAAGTCATACCAACGATAAGAACTAGATCCTAAACTACACCCACCATCAGCAGATGGTCTCCATCCACCAGTAACATATCCGATACCAGTTATATAGGTTCCGTAACTTGTAGTCTCAAACTTCTTACTGTCGTCGTAATAGAGGTTTACAGCACCTCCACACCAAATAGAATTGTCAGTACCGTTTCTTATGTATAAGTTTCCTGTACCAGCATCATCAATGTAGCTATGGGTACCATCATGGTAGATTTGTAGATCATCTGAAGCACCAGCAGTAAACTTACCGTTATCAGGGACTCTTACATTTCCACCATCTGTAATAGTTAATCTTGTTTCCCAACTACTAGACCAAGTTTGGAAAACATGTCCATTTTCATCAGCTTGGAATACTAAACCTCCAGCACTGGAATTATAAATATAAGCATCATTACCACTACCAAGATCTAATCGTAGATTACCACTTAAGGTAGCTCCCGTACTAGTTGTCTCAAGCTTCTTAACGCCGTTGTAATAGAGTTCTACTGATCCATCATTGTTGATAATTATACCTTCTTCGGCTGTTTTAGGTCTTAATTTAATATCATTATTGTGTTGAGTTATTATTAAAGCACCATTACTGTTTGCAATATAGGAGTCCGATGCATCGTGGTAGATTTGTAGATCTTCTCCAGCACCAACCTTTAGTTTTTTATTATCACCAGTTAAACTTATATGCTCAGATGTTTCTATGTTTCCAGTTGCTAATACCCCACCACTCGTTGTCTCAAACTTCAGAGCATTATCATAATATAGCTTAGAGGCACCGTTTACAGAACCTAAAAAATAAGTTTCTTGTGAAGCAGATCGTAATACACAAGTATCAGCTTCAATATGGAAATTACCAGTTTGATTGGCTATATAAGAATGGGTTCCATTATGGAAGATTTGTAGATCCTGCGAAGCTCCTAGTTGTAGTTTTCCTGTATCGTTATCTATTTGTACGTGTCTATCAGATGTAATACGAAGTGCTTCTACGTTGTTATTAGAACTATTTGAAGTTGATAATGTTAAATATGTCGTTATTCCATCTACTCCAGAATGCATTCTTAAACCACCAACAACTCCAGCACCTGCACCAGACCCATCTTGTTTTTCAAATTCAAGACCACCAATTACTTGATCGGTTGTTAAGCTAGTATCTGTATTTTCTAAACGTATAATGGCTGTATCTGCTCCAGCTAGATGAAGTAAAGTATCTGGACTTGTTGTACCTATACCTAAAGAGCCTGTTACTGCTGCTCCAGTACTCGTTGTCTCAAACTTCTTACTGCCGTCGTAATAGAGGTCTACGGCTCCGTTAGCTATAAATTTAGCTTGATACTCACTAGCAGCTCCATTCCTTATATATGTGTTATTACCATCTAAATATATTATGCCATTAGTGTTTGATACATGGAAATATCCAGTAGTGTTGCTTAAGGTTGAATTACTACCATTATGGTAGATTTGTAGATCATCACCAGTTCCAGCTATATAAGCAAAACTATCATTGATTTTGACTTGTCCTGTTGCATTAATAGAACCTGTTACGTCTACACCAGAACTAGTTGTCTCAAGCTTCTTAGCGTTGTCGTAATAGAGTTCGACTGCACCATCAGGTATAAATTTAGCAATCTCTTCACTAGCTGTATATCTTATATGTAATGTATGACCTTCAGCATTATCAATAATATTTGCTGCTCCAGTATGATAAACCTTTAAGTCTCCATAAGTAGTATCTCCTAATCGAAGTATGTCATTGTCACGTAGTTTGATGTCACCTGTAAGGCTTACACCAGTACTCGTTGTCTCAAACTTCTTAGAGTTGTTGTGATAGAGTTCTACGTTTCCATCACCAGTAGCTTTTATACTGTTTTCATATGACCCAGAAGCCAAATTTTGAAGACCAAAAGTTCCATCAGTGTTTGCTACAAGTCTCCACCTGTCTGCATTGTCATCGCCTTCATCTGCATGTATACGAATTTGACCAGTAGCACCTTCTGCTCCATTAACTTGTATAGTGCCTTGCGTTAAAGTACCATCAGCATTTGTCTCAAACTTCTTAACGTTGTCGTAATAAAGTTGTACTTCTGCATTCGGAGCACATCTTACTGAATGTTCAGTATCAGTAGCTTGAAGAGATATAACTTGAGTAGCACCTCTTATATATAGAACGCCATTATGTCCGTCTATATAATTATTTGTCCCATCATGGTAGATTTGTAAATCTGCACCAGTACCTAACTTTATCTTAGTATTATCAGTAAACGTAGTATCTCCAGTAACACTACCTCCACTACCATTAAGTGAGGATGCTACTTCCCAAGCACTACCATTATAGACATATAGTTTATTATCACTGGTGTTGTAGTAGAGATCTCCATCATCATTATTTGAACCTGGAGCACTAGAAGCTATTCTATACTTATCAGCAAAGTCATTAACTGAGCTAATATTTGTACTTACTGTATTAACATTAGAAATACTTCCAGCTACTGTATTAATGTTTGACGCATTGGATACAGTACTATTTATATTTGAAGCATTTCCAGCTACTGAATTAACGTTACTAATATTTGAGGCTACTGAGTTAACGTTACTAATACTTCCAGCTACTGTTGTAACCTCTGTAGCCTTTGGAACTTGCCTATGGAATGTATAAGTATTTAATGTCGTAGTTGTTTCTACGATCATTCCAAAGCCAGCATTATATGTAGTGCTATTATCTAAACCAGTAATGGTGACTGTTGAGTTACCGACAGTACCGTTAGCAATTGTTGCCACTCCTGATCCATTGGAGGTAAGGTTGCTGCTGAGAGCTTTAATAGATACAAGAGTTCCAGTGCCGTTATTAACGTCAGGGTTAGCGTTAGGAAAAGATGTTTCATTTGCTATGGGTACAAAACCACCTACGTCATCAACAAGATCAATAATCCTGTCATTAATAGCAGCGGTTGTAGCTATTGTTGTGTCGTTATCTGGAAAGGCATCACCATCTTTAATAGTGTCACCTGTACTTACATTGAAGTATCTAGCATCGGATTCTGCTTCTGTGTAGTACCTATTATCTAAAGCTCCAGTTGCTATTTCAGAGTCTCCTACTGAGTTTGCTGCTAGGTGTGAAGCATCAAGTGGTGAACTAGCTATAAGTGTTTTTATCTCACTAGCTGTTTGATCTGCTGTAGCTGCTGTCTCTATACCAGCTAACTTTGTACTTTCTGCATCTGTGAAAACATTTGAGTCACTAGCATTACCTACTAAGGTTCTAATCTCAGCAGCTGTTTGATCTGTAGTAGCTCCAGCTTCTATTGCATTTAATTTTGAGTGATCAGCATCTGTAAAGACATTACTATCTGTAGCACTCTCTACAAGTGTTCTGATCTCTGCAGCTGTTTGGTCTGCTGTAGCTGCAGTTTCTATTCCATCTAGTTTTGTTTTATCCGCTGCTGATTCATATCCAGCTGCAGATGTTGTTGCATTAGCAATATTTAGCTTTGATTGAGCTATTGCTGCACTTGCATTGATATCAGCATTGACAATTGTTGCGTCTGTAATCATTGCTGATGTAACAGTTCCTGTATCACCTGTAGTGACGACGGTTCCTGTTACATTGGGTAAGGTTACTGTCCTATCTGCTGTTGGATTTGCTACAGCTAATCTAGTTTCAAAGTCATCTGTAGTTGATCCCTCAAAGACAATACCCATACCTTGACCCATCTCTAGGTCACCCTGCATAGCAGTGTCACCCAGCGAACTCATAGCGTTGTTGTCAACCTCTTGAGCTACATAGAGAATCTGGTCAATATTATTGTTTAAGTCTTCTGCCTTAATCGCTGATCCAGGGTAGAAAGTCGCTTTCTTATTGTCGTTGTCTGTATTCCTGAAAATGATGATCTTAACTCCATTTGCAGGAGCTGAGTTCAACTGTACTGTGGTAGCGTTGGCAAGAGTGTATTCAGTTGTATTAACCCCGTCAAGTTTTACCTTAACGTCTGTGGTTGCTAAATATGGAAATGTGAATGAATAGAGGACGGTTGAACCATCCCCTGTATAGTTATTTTGTGTTACAGCCATTTACGCTATGTTTAGTGTTGACTGAGTGGATTATTTAGGTAAGTTTTTTATTGCCTCTACTTCTTTTCTTACTTGAGCTTCTTTACCATATTGACCTTCACTTCTAAATTGATCTTCAAGCTTACCTAATGAATGTAAGGTATCTATTTGTTGAGCTTCACCTCCTAACTGTGGGTCTTGTAGTAATAAGTCCCAAGCTGTTTGTTTAGCTGTTCGGAATATAGGCATGATGACTCTTCCATGAAGTGTATCTTTAGCCTCATAATCTTTCTTACCTCTTTCCATTCGTTGAATTGAATCAATAATTTCAGGAGTCATTACTTCTGCAAGTTGAGCTTCAATATTCTGTTGACCCATATAGAATTGATATTTAGATTTAAGATCAGGTCTATTTTCAAGTAGTTGTCCATTTGGACCTGAATTAAATGTTTGAGCTAAGTTAATACCACTTCTCATTAACAACTCTCTAGTTTCATTTGTTGCACCTATGTTTAAGTTAATAGGTAAAACAGCATTTACTAGACGTGTCATTGGATCCCAGTCTCTAAGCTTTTCTCCACTTAAAATGTCATATCTATAAGGTAAGAACTGATCTTTAGTAACTAAGTCAGCCCATAGGTTTCTATTTCCTATGCTCTGCCAGAAACCAGATTCAAGTTCTCTCATTCCAGGTGAGAATACTTTACCAATCTCATTTCTAAGACCAGCTAAAGGTATTTGGTTATTGACTATGTTTGCTGCAGCTCTTGGTGCATCTCCAAGTTGGCTGGTAGCTAAATCTGCTATTTGAAGTAATCCAGCCATAAACGATTTATTTATGACATTGGCTCCAACTAAATGAGCAAGTCTTCCATACCAGTTACCAACCCATTCCTCACCCATTACTTTCTGTGAGTCTGTTATATCAGCAGCTAAACTAAAGAATGCATTAAATGGTTCTAAGGCTTCATAACTAACATAAGAGTTACCTATTTTAAATGATCTAGGTTGCCATCCTTGTTGTATCCAAGCAGTTTTTAATTGTCTGTCAGGGGGTCCATTACCAGTGATCGTACCGTTTAAAGCCATTGTACCTGCCATAGCTGCAAAGCTATAACCAATAGCCATACGTCCTCTAGCAGTAGCTTTAGCTACGTTTAAATCAGCTTGACTCTTAATACCATATTGCAACATCTCAGGATCATCCCAAGCTTTTGTGAATATATCGGTATGTTCTTTAATAGCATTATTAAGCAATGGTGTGTACTTTGAAGTCATCATCAAAGCGTTAACACCTGTTCTTGCAAACAAGAAATAAGGCTTAAGGAATGGCAGCTTGTCAAAAATCTTATCTATATCTTTGGCAATACCTGTTAGTTCTTTAGTTAGCTTTGCTTCATCAGCTGCAAATAAAGCCATCTCATCTGTAACTTGTCCATCAGCTGAGAACACCTTAGATTCAAAGTCTTGTTCAACTCTCCTAAGTAGATCTGGCATATCCTTATCACTAACCATAATGCCTTGATCAGTTAGTTTTGTATAAACATCATTGAATGCAAGTTGTCTCTGCCTACCTCTACCAATGATCTGTGTAAAGTAGGTATCCATTGCTTTCATGGTTCGTGGACCATAATTAAAGAATGGAGACTTGTTAAGACCTCTTAAGTTATCAGCAATTAAAGCCATAGCCTTATCACCTTGAGTACCATTCTGATCGAAGTGAGACATCATTGCTCTCCACTCTTGATCAGCTGTTGTTTCAGTGAATCCTCTAAAGCCTTTTGTATCTAAGTTGTAGTTTTGGAAGTCAGCTACAGCTTTTTTCCAAGCCTCTGTCCGAGCATCCATCATCCCACCAAGGGATGCAGCTGCACTTCTAAAGGTCATTCCATCCATATCTCCTACAGCACCTATCATTGTTGCTACAGGTCGCATAGCAGTACCTAAACCAGTACCAACTAATGCTCTAGCGACAGTCTTAGGTCCAGATAGTATTGAGTTAATACCCATTACCATCAGTTCATTTAGGATGGCATTTCTTTGATATTGATTACCATTCTTATAGCCATGTAGCTTATTTCTAAAGAAAGCATCTAAGTCTTTGAAAGTTTGCTTATTACCGTTACCAGTAGCAGTGAAGTGTATGAATGATTCTAGTAAGTCATTATCTACATCACCTTTTAGAAGTTGTTTAAATGTAGCTACTTCACTTCTAGCAGCGAGAGAAGCATTAGCTATTGTTTCTTTGATGTTGAATTTACCTGAATCAAATCTTTTTAAGTTATAAGATGATGCAATACTGGTTTCCTTTCTTAACTGTGCTATAGCTGAGTATCTAGATAGTATGCCATCTAGTAGTCCTCCAGGTGAGGAAGGACTGATTTGATCAGCAACACTTAAACTAGCTTTTGCTAAGTCTCTAGCTTCAAATAGAAGCTGACCAAGTACTACATCAGTAGCATTTAACTGAGCTTTATTTAAAACTGGTAATCCTTCAATTACTGTTGGATCACCTTTGATTTTACTATTTATATAAGTCTGAATGTCTTTTTCTGGGATATCTATTAGACGACTATTACCTGAATCACTAATAAATTTTAAGACATCAGTAGCAGCAATCTTTAAATCTTCTTGAATGACTTTTGCATTAGCTCCTTCATATAACTTTTGGTATGCAGGATTAGCTTGTAATTGCTTTGCTAAAGCATTTGACTCTGCAAGCATCATACCTGGAGCTGTGTATTCAGCTCTTCGTATGTTTGCTTCAGTGATAGTTCCCTCTGGTGATCCGTACTTTTGAGTAGGATTATTCCTTATCTCTATCATGTCTCTAACACCTTTAACAGGGTTAGAAGTAGTGATTAAAGCTTGATTATCAGAGATATCACCACCCTTGTAGTAAGCAGGGTTTTGACGTGAACTATTAGTGCTTAAATCAAATTCAAGTTGCTCTACAGCTAGATCCTTATTTGCATCACCTTGTTTACGAGAATTAAGAGTAAAGTCTCTTTCATCTCCCCAATCAAGATTATTCTTCTCAGCATAGATCTTTCTAAAACCTTCACGTTGAGTGTCATCTAGCTTATCCCAAGGCTTCTCTTTAGCTCTCCATTCAGCAATGGTAGGTACTTTAGCTTTTGTTTTCTTAGATTTGTTTTTAAACTTTCTATAAAGACTTCTTTCAAAAGTAGCCTTAGCTCCTTTATCAACTTGATTAGTTAATGCAGCGTAATCAACATCACTACTATCATTAATAGCTTTATAGAGTTTATCAACATCTCCACCTGTGATCTTCTTAGCAGCTTTCTTCTTATTCTTAGCAATGGATTTAAGACCTAAACCCATCCCTTCAAAAGCTAAATCAAAGAACGCACCTATACCTAAACCTTCACCTATATTATAAGCTGACTTCATAGCTGGAGACATAGTGTCTTGTGTAGCTATTGGTTCAAGTAATCCAGACCATTCAGGTTTGATATCAATAAGAGTTCTAGCTAAGTTAGATTCTTGGGATTGATTACTTACAAAGTCATAAGCAGCACCTTGAGCAGCTCCTAATCCAACACGTCCTAATCTTGTAGCTTTAGCTGCAGTTGCTACACCTTTGAGACCTTTAACTCCCCATGCAACTTTACCTGCACCTACTACACCACCAGCTAATTCAATACCACCTCTGATAAATCCTCCCCATGCAGTATGAGTTATTGGTTTGTTTTTAATTAACCAAGGTGCATCATATGACCAGGGATTTTCAGGATCAGTAGGTTGATAAAATCTTTTGTCTA
>VTLG01009125.1_pt1 | contig 11444 bp, 7 predicted proteins | sample 4694571 | NCBI WGS metagenome assembly VTLG01 (sample SAMN12604809, study PRJNA352737) | marine metagenome | biome: ENVO:00000447; feature: ENVO:00000209|ENVO:00000569|ENVO:01000036; material: ENVO:00002151; isolation source: viral sequences binned using virsorter ... | reverse complement strand
ATTAACTGCTTTATCATCAATCATTCCATTCTTATCAAATTTACTATTATATATTTCTTCAGATATGTTCCTTATATTCTTATCAGTGAGTTCTTCACCACTTTGTACTAATTTATTAATAGCAGTATACTTAGCTTCTGTATTAGATACAACTGATTTAGCAAAACCGTCAAGGGCTGTCATGGAGTTACCACCAAACCTAAGTACAGGGTCTAACGATAAAGCTTCTAAATCATCAAAGACACTGAGGAGCATATTAGCTCCTTCTTCACCATTCTCAGAGGCAGCATCAGCATAAGCTCTTAAAGTATCTAAACCTTTTTCAGCTTTAACTGCGATATCACTACGCATTACATAACTAACTTCTTTAGGATTAGTCGAAGCTTTTCTAAAGACCAATCTCATATGATCGAAAGCTTTAGTAATTGTATCATCAAGTGCAAAATTAGCTATCATAGCTTTATTAGCAGCAGCTAAATCACCTTCAAGCACAGCACCAGCTACAGTAGCAGTACCTCTGCCAAGTAAACCTGTTAAGTTACCTGCAGCAGCTCGCATAGGAGTACCCATAGCAGAAAGTGCAGAGTTAAATATATTACTCCACATTGTTTTATTGATGATAGAAGGCATATCAGGATTCCTATCATACACAGCTTTCTTAAATACTCCTAGATTATTACCTGCCCACTGGTGTAGTTTGTACATTGAGTCTACATTACCATCAGTAAACTCATTAGCTAATAAGAAAGGTTTTAAGAATTGAGGGTTTTCTCTTGCTACTTCTTTTATAGTTTCAGTCCACTGTTTAGCAGTAGGGATAAGTTCAGTTAATCTATCTTGAGTATTACCTAGTATAGTATCAGCAGCAGCGGACATTATTCTTTGATCACCTGTATCAACAGCAGCTTTCCAAGTATTCATATGAGAGAGCATGGAGTTAGCTTCAAAGTTAGCTAAACCTTTCTCTACCATAAGCACTTCTAAACGATCTGCCATTAAATCTACAGTTCTCAATACAGAAACATTATCCTCCATTAATCTAGCACCTTCAGCAAAGTCAGCAACCTGACCAGCTTCTGATGTCACGAGGTAAGCTCTAGCTTTATGAGCATCAAGATCTAACATCTGATCCTTTAAAGCTTTTACAGCTTGATTAATACCTTTTTTACCTGCAATTCTAACGGGAGAACCTTCCACTGACCTCTTGAACTCATCTAGAATTCCAAGAATGTCATCAGGATCTACTCGTGGGTGTAGGAGAGTAGCAGCTAAGTTCCTACCAGCCTCATCTATAAGCCTCTCAGAGATGCGTTTACCTGATCTAAGGGTCTTACTAAACTTACCAGCTTCCTTGAGCTCCTGGGTCACCTGACTAACGAGTGTGCGGTTTGTTAGATTTGGTAGTTCTATACCTTCTTTTCTTGCAGCTTCACTTACTATATTACCTAATCTACCCCATCCTGATTGGATATTGTTTTGTATTTGTGCGGCATCTGCAGCAGCACCAACGATACCATCAGCATCTTTAGTACGTACCAGTTTATCAGCTTCATCTAATTCAGGCCAGTTAGGAGGCTCTTCACCTTTACTTATGTAGTATTCAGAAAGATCATTAAGTTCTTTCTCTTTCCTAGCGAAACCTCTAAGTGCTGAATCTTCTACTGGTTTATCAGAGAATTTAACATTAGTAAATTCATCTTCAGTTAACTCTTTTAATTTCTTTGCACTAGTCTTACTATCTGTAGCAGGTAGAAATGCAGTCCTCTTCATACTTCTACCAGCTTTTGTTAAGTAAGCTACACCTTCAACTACACTAGCTAATAATCCAAATATAGCACCTTCGTTAACATTCTTAGCACGTTTCTCACCTGCTGAATCATCTTCATCTGTTGCAATACTTTCTGGTATCCATTGGAATATCTTAGGCCAGTACTTCTTTAATGTACCAGCTAAGTTATCATCTTTTTGATTCTGTTCAGCTACATAATCTACAAGTCCACCAGTACCTATATCAGCACCAAACTTAGCAAAGTATTGGAATGATCTACTGTTACCTAAGTTCTGTAAAACTTTAGGAGCTGTTCCAGCAAGATGTGCTTTAGTACCAGCTTTCAGCAGCATACCTCTTAAACCTAAAGAAGGTATAACTAGTCCTGATATGTTACGTAAAGCTTGTGTAGTGTTACTTTCATATGCAGGTATTTTTTGTATATCAGGTAGTTTATCAAGAGTGTTAGGGAAGAAACCCTTAGCAAAATTAGCAGTGTCAATGAAAGTATCTGAGATACCAACTAAAGGTGCAGCAGTTTCTGCCATACCTAATGCTACCCCTTTTGCGAAACCTCCTAAACTCTTATCGGTATAGGTAGAAGCCTGGGATGGTATTTTAAATTCTTCTGTTTGTCCTTCCGTAGAAGGCTGTTGTACTTGCTCAGGTTGGGGTGTAGGAGTATCCGTAGGTACTTCTAAATCTAGCTGTACAGCTGGTGTATCTTCTCCAAGATAGGCTTCTAAGTCCTCTATAGACATGGAGTCGATATCTAATTCTAATTCATTTTCCATTAATTAGTATCCTGTATAAAACCTTGGAAACCTTCACCAGTACCAAAGTAGTCAGCTGGGCTTAGTGTATTTTTTAAAGTCTCGTTCTTTTTTATATTGCCTTGTATTTTAAGATGTTCATGGTAATCATCTCGTAGAGCCCCTTCTTTTAGATCCGTACCACCTATCTTAAGAATTGTTTCTTTTTGCGTTGGTGTTAAAGCATCCCATCCTATATGTCTCATTACAAATTGAATTGTTTTCAGTTCGTGTTTCTGATTCGGACTTGTTGTAGTTGAATCTATATATTTCTGTATGGTCTCTCCTATGCTTTCACTTTGAATTTCGCTATCCCATTTAGCTAAATCTAACTTTTGAAGAAATTCCTTATCTTTCTCATCACTTGAATTTTTAAGAGCTGAAATTGCTTCCTTAACACCTTCATCTGCATCTAAGCCATGCATTTTAATATTATATTTTGCTGCTTCAGTAAGCTGACCAGAACCAGCAAATATACGTAAATCCTTCTGTGACATTAATGCGTTAGGGCTTTTTATCCGTTCCTTGATATCAGGTATCTGTTTTTTGCGCTCTTCATAATTATTGATTATTTGATTAGAATCCTCAGAATTATCAATATTTAGTTTTTGCTTGAAATAGTAGTTGTTAATATTAGGGAATATACCCTTTCCATTAACTGTTTTAACCGCAAGGCTACCAGTACCACCTGAGGCTACATCTATACCAAAAGTTTCTCTGTCTAAAAACATTTCAGTTTCTTCTAAAACTTCTACCGTAATATTCCTGTTATAATCCCATGTCCCTGCTGCAATTCCCTTTCTTTTATCGTCAAGTTTTTTAGCTAGAACTCTACTAGCATATCCCTCGATTATAGTTGAAGCTTGTATACCTCTAAAAGGTAGACCCGTTTCTTTATCGAAGCTTTTCTCACCAAGGACTTTTGATATTTTACCGTTGAGTGCTATAAGCGTTTCATCCCATTTATTTTCACCACCTTTTTTATAGTCGTCTAAATCCTGAGCTACTGCTTCAAACTGTTTACCTGCATTTATATTCTTCTCTGACTTAATATCTTGCATTGTAAGAGTACCTTTGTCAGCCTTTATCTGTAGACGTTTAATAGCTGCCTCTTCGATTGCTTTAGTCTGTGAAGCAATCTTAATTTTTAACATCTTATTACCATACTCTGGCTCTAACCCAAGACTTAGTTGTTTTTTTACATGTGTGTCCCATTCAGACTGTGTTGGCTGCCATGATCCATCTACAAGAGTAGCATACTTTAATTCCATGGCTTGCTTAAGGCCAGCTCTATGCTGTGCTACATCTCGAAGTGCTTTATTAGTTATAGCTTGTTGAACCATATCCCTCATATCTTCAGTATATAATTCTGCACCTTTCTTCGTGGACTTATCATTGGCTATGAATTCACCTTCTAAACCCTTATTCCATTCATCTTGAGTTAGTAGTCCACTATCTGCAGAACGTACTAAAAATGCAAGCTCATCATCTCTCCATATCTGTTCAGCTGCTTTCCGATCAGCTTCATAATTCTTATCGGTTTTATTCAGCTTTGCTTGTGAAAGACCTAGTGCAAGATTTTTCCTCTCTGCTAAATGTTTAGTTATTGCACTATTGGTACCATCGTCCTTTAGAGCATCTATGGCATCATTGGCAGCCTCTTCCTCCGTAGCTAGTCTAACTTTATAGTGAATCGCATCATTTAGATTTTTCTTTGTATCAAGATACTTACTAATTGTTTTACCATACTTATTAGCAATTACCTCATGGCTGAAATTAAGATCTGCTAATTTATCATCCAACAATCCTCGGTGAAAGTTTTTTAATGCATCACCACCAGCTATTAATGCATCTTGATATTTAAGATTAAGTTTTTCGTCAGCATTAATTATCTTTTGGTTATTAGCAAATACATTTTGTATTGCATTGGTAGCAAGTTGATTCTGAACTCTTAATACATTTCCACCATGATTATCTGATAAGAAAGCTGCAGCTTGTGGTGTTAAGAGACCTTTTTCAACTTCTTCATTTAATTTTATTTTAAATTTCTTGTGATCTAATTTAATGTTTTCTTCTTTTGTTTTATATATCGTCCACTTTTCAACTCCTTTCTGAGAGTCAACATCTAAATCAGCATAAGATTGCTCAAATGCCCACTGCTTTCTTTGTTCAGCTTTTTGATCAGCCTTCTCTTTCATTTTCCAAAGCTTTGAAAGTTTCGGCACAAGTTCTTCTATTCCCGAATCTTTTATAAATTCAGGAATGCTTTCTTCTTTTTGAATTTTAAGAGTACGTGCTTCATTGGCAGCTAAACGCTCCCCATGCCGTCGTCTCATCTCTTCATCTTCAGCGTACCATTTGGCTAAATCTGTAGACCAATCTGTTACGCCTTCTGCTATTCTGTATCGTCCGTAAGATGATGTCATTTAGTTCCCCCAGCTGCTTGTACTTTAAGAAAGTCGTCTACCGTCATTTTATTACCGCCTAACGAACCAAATCCACTAGCAATACCAGCAATACTACTAGCAATACTTAGTGCATCCTTAAATGCTGCCATACCTACGTTCTGCATAACAGGACGTGGTGGTGCAAGTTCAGGGTTCCTGATAATATTATTCTGAGCAAAGAGTTGCATCTGCTGTGCTCTAGTTTGCGCAGCCATTTTGGCTCCAGCATCAGACATTTTCTCTTGAGCTTGAGTAAGTTGGTAAGCTCTACGGGAACCTTTTGATAAGTAATCCCCAAGTTCTGTGACGCTTATACGTCCTGCTGATCGGCCAGTCTGACCTTTTGCAGCCATCTTCCCACCTTCATCAGTTTTTAAAAAATCTTTCCAACCTTGCTCTCCTTCTTGCATGGATTGACCAATTAGATCACCATACTTCTCTTGCATCTCTCCGTAAAAATTCTGTAAAGCAACATTACTAGAATCTATACCTTGGTCATATTGAACTCGTTGAACACTTGTTAAGGCAAGTGTATTCATCCAATTCCGTTCACGTTGTGCGAGCTGGTATTGGTACTGCCTTGTAGCAGCTTTGTTAGCGTTTCTAGCTCCTTCTCCTAAGCACACGGCAAAATTCCATAAAGGGTAATTGGTTAGGGCCGTTCTTTACTTCTCGTAAAAACCGGAACCCTAGAAATCTGAGTAGTTTTAAGTGGACTGTATTGCGTTTATCAACGATATTCCATAGCAAAGGTTCTGTTCTACTCTCAACATAACGCTTAGCTTCTCTTGCAAAAGTAACAGGGTAGTCATGGATAGCTGTTGTGCAGATCATCCATATAATGCCACCTTCATCTACTCCAGCCATACCGGCAGTCTTGCCGTTAGGCACCTCAAACCACACGGAGTCGCCCTTCAAGGCACTCTCAACTAGATGTGTCATGGGATCTAAACCCCAGCCTGAAACAATCTCTCTGTGGTCATCTGGACGTAAATTAGAGGCCACCTCGCGGGCAGCCTCCACTGTAATTGGGTGTATGTATTTAGACACGTTTATAGTAACCGTCTGTGTAATCCCCTTCCCATGTTAATGAATACAAGGTAGAGGGAGATGGGTGTGTTGATTTAAGTGTTAAATCTAAATTTATATTCTTCTCGTATATAGGTATAGTTACCTTCTTATCAGCTTCAAATGATATAGTATTAGCTACATAAGCATCAGAAGCTAATGCCTCAAATGTCTCTGTATAAGTATCTTTACCAGTCTTCTTAACTATAACATCGTAGACACCTAAAGGTCCAAAGCTGAATTTAACTCTATGAAGAATAAGTGTACTATGTACATCAGCTCTATATGAGCCTTCTGATAAACCACGTTCTTGTCTATAAAGAGTAGGGAAACCTACTTCCATATCAAATAGATAACCAAAGATTATATTATTTGTTGGAGTTATAGTAGTATCACTAGCATCTTGATATGTCTTCCAATTACCTTGCAGTCTGATTCTAGTTCCACTATCTGTATAACTAGTGGCTTTACCATAGACACCTTGTAGTGTTTTATCATCACCATCAGCTACAATTATAGCAGCAGATACAGCGTTAACAGTGACGTTGCTACTAGAAATAGTACCACTAGCAGTATCTTCTACAGTAAAAGTATTAGCAGTAGAAGTTAGTACAGTGTACTCTCCATCAGTTGCACCACCAGTTGTAAACTCTAGATTAACTCTTTGACCAACAGTAAATTCATGGGCTGTACTGGTAACAGTTATAACTTTCAGAGCCCTGGTATATGTACCAGAAAGATTTGTTTTGTTAAAACCAGTTGGACAAGCAAAGGATGTGGTTGTAGGACTGCTGTGTAAAGTAAGGGCCGAAGAAGCTATAACAACAGCGTTATCTAAATGAACTCTATATGTAACATCGTCAGAATCATCAGTTAATGTACCTTGATCATCAATCAGTGTATTAGAATCATCATCAATTTTTATGCTAAATTTTTGAAGAACATCAGCACCTTTATTTCTTATGACTGCATACAATGCATCATCCAGCATGGCCATATGTTGTATAGCACCACTTAATTCCCATTGGAACCAAGCTTGTTGCAACCTTCTCTCAATACCAGAGAAATATCTATATGCATATATTTTAGTATCACCTTGTTTAGCAAAAAAGATGACAGAATTTTCTCTGGAATTTGCAATGATATTGATATCTTTAGGGAAAGATTTTGAAACTGGTTTCGTTTGCTCTAATACTTCAGGTTGTCCTTCTCTTAGTACAGCAGTAATTTCAAAGAATCTGGCATACTTACCAGCATTATCTAAGAAAGCTACAGTAGTACCCATTGATATGGGATTAGTTTTAAAGTTAAAATTATAAGTAGCAAGGGCGTTGATCTTTGCGGTATTAGGACTAAGAACATCAGAGTCAGTAGTTAACATAAACTGCTGATTCTTTGTAAATAACAATAGTCCAGTGTTTACTTGGATACCATCATAGACAATAGCCGGATATTCAGAGCTACATGATATATCAACGTTATCAGTTGCTGTAAATGTAACAGCAGTCTTAGGCCAGAAATTAAAGAAATCCCCTGGCCGAGACATAATGACATTTTCATCACTAAGTAGTACCATTCTATTTCTAAAGAACAGCATCTTATTAATACCCTTACCTATAAATGATGGTTCAGGTACTGTAATATCATCACCTACAAGGCAGTCTTCCCAACCATCAACAGAGTAAGTTTTATTTACTGTGCAGTTACCACTTGTACTTAAGGAGGTTCCAGCTGTATATGTGAAAACATTATCATTTGTAACAGTTGCTACTGTATATTCTCCTGCAACACCAGTACCAGAACTAAAGGCAGTAGTAATAGCAGTGGGGAATGGTAGTCCTTTAAAACCATGATTATTTAAAGTGACTGTTACCGTCGTACCACTTTGACTATATGTAGCGTTTCTTATTAGACTAGTTACTGTATAAGTGCCACCATCTATTAAGCTCAATCTGAAGTTACCATCAGCTGTTCTGATGAGAGTAACAGGCATAGTTGCAGGATCAAGAGAAACTTTTCTCCCAGGTTCTGGACATTCTTCCCATACACCTTCACCATCTCTTTCGTTTGATCCTATAAACTTAACATAGTAATCATCTTCATCAGCTACACTATTAGCAATTCTAACAATATAACCATGTTTACATTGGCTAGGTAAATCAGCTACATCCTTTACGGAACCTGTGAATACATTAAGTAAATCGGCTACAGGTGTATTTAAATTAAATGTACCCTCACTTGTGGGCCTGCTTATATACAAACCATTACCGATTTGTTGAACATGATAATCATTACCAGTATCATGTTTCCATTCATATAAGTCATTGACTCCACCATTACTATCGCCTAAGATTTGTGTCCTTAGTCCTCCTAGAATACTTTCAGCTGTAATAGCAGTTTTAGTATCAAATGAAGTAGGATCAGGTCGTACTTTACCTAAGTTACATTGAACTTGAGCTATACTATCTTGTACTACTGTAATTTTATATTTAGCATTTTTAAACCAAATATAGAAATAGTCACCTGTTCTCCAACCTTCACCACCGTATAACAAATCATGTGTTACAGTATAACGGGCGTTATATATTGGTTTCTCGTGATTACTACCAGCTACAGGTTGACCAGTAACAGTAAGTCTAAAATGTAATTGTTTCCGGAGTGATGCTGCACCAGTATTTGAAGCTGGAGTTACATCATAAGTATGTGCAGTACCGTTAGCGTCATCTGCATCGCCACTAGCTCCATGAGCAATTGCAAAAATTTTTGTTCCAACATTAGGCATCCGATCATCATCATTATCAGAACCTGAATCAGCATTACACTCTGCTGAGCCAGAAGAACCTGGTAAGTTACCTGAAGATGGCATTATACGATTACCACTACCAGCATCATAACAAGCATTACCACTATGTATTATAGCATCACTAATTTCTAATCTAGTAGCTGTTGGTATCTCAGTTGTAGTTAAATCATCAAATAAATTAATTGAATACTGACTAGCATAAGCTACTTTCTTTAATTCTATGTATGCTTCTGGAGGTCTAACAGGAGATACTGTAGTTTTCATAGCAGCATCTACAGTACGATTAGTAATGTATGTGCTATCATTTAAAGTTAAAGTTTGTATATTACCTACGTCTGCATCACTTGTTTGTTTTAAGTAATTCTTAATTGCGGTTTCATCAGTTGGATCATAAACAACACCAACAGCATCACCAGCTGCATGAATCTCAGTACCAGCAGAATTAACAACTCGTGTTAATGCCCACATTTTTAGAGTTCCATCAGAGAGTTTTAACTGCCCCATGTATTGTTCATTTTCATCTCTATAATAATGAAACCATTTACTCTCATCAGTAACAGAGCCCATGTTACCACCAATTAACTTACCACCAGGCCTCTTGAGGAGGCCATGGGTAATGTCAGGGATGGTATTAATTAGCTTATTAACTTGGCCTGGTATCTTCAACTCATCGGGCTGTTCTGATAAACCACCATAATAATTTGGTATTGTTTGTGATACTGTTGCCATGTTAACTCCTTAGCTTGCGGCTTGCCTATTAAGAATAGTACTATGTAATCTCTTAGCGTTAGGTAGTCCGAAGAAGCTGTGATCACCTTGTCTACCTTCATACTCAAGGCAGTTAGCTTTAGCTGCCATCTCTTGTAACTGTAGAAGTGTAACAAGTTGTGGGTTAGCAATCAGCTGAGTAGCTGCACGAACAGCAGCTCTGTATGTGATATATCTTTGGAAAGGATTAGGTACTTTATCAAATGTATAGAAAGTCACTTGATCTGTTTCATACTTTAATCCTGCTGCATCATTACCTGCTAAGAAAAAGAATTGACTAGTATCTACATCATATAGTCGTCTATCATTACCATCATATTTAATAACAGTGTTCTTAATTTTCTTATTTGTAGTGGACTCATGTAATGCGAAAGCGAGTGTTGTATCTGGTATATCTATTTTAGCACCATGAGTATCACCTGTACCATTACCTGTTGAGTCATGTCCAGTTGCACTGTAAGCAGTACTACCAGTACCAAGATATATAGGTTTGTTCTGTTCTAAGTTGAATTGCCATCCTTCATTCTGAACATCTTTCGATACTTCAGTAAGGATGTTATATATAAATTCTATCTCAGGGTTTTGAAAGTTTAAATTCGTTACCGGAGATTGACCGATACTACCCAAAATTGAGTTTACTGCGGATAGTTCGGTATCGAGATCAAGGGTAGTTGGGTTAGCCATAAAAATAAATGAGGGTCATTCTCGATAAAGGATTGAAAAAAAAAGGAGCCCCGCAGGACTCCTCTATTGATATTATACGTTAGTGATATTACACTCAACGCCAGCGTAAGGCAATCTTAGATTCTTAGTTACTGATTTAACAGCAGAATCAGTTGCAGCCCCGCTTGTTTTTGATACGGAAATACGTTCTGCATTAGTAGTGCAGACTCCGTTATTTCCTTTTGCTACGGAATCAGCCATAATATTTATTTGTTAATTAACACGAAGTAACTGTACCATAAATTGCAGGTGTTGTATGTTCTCTACCATACTCCTTTGGTGTTGGAGGATTAAAAGTAGTAGATTTAACAACACCTACACCTTTGGCATAAGCTACTTTTTTACAGTTCCCAGGAGATAAAGACATAATCTACCTCAAGAGCGAGCTGAAGTTAGTTCAATAGCAGCTGCAGGGTTTAGATAATCAGCACCCATTGCAAGACGACCTACGAGTACGTCACCTTGATAGAGTACGGATACATCACCACCAGTTACTTGGACTTGTGGTCCAATTGCTTCTACGATACCAGCTGCATCACGACCATAGATCAATCCACAGGATGTAGAGAAATCACCAGAGTAATTATTGTTCTCACCAGCTACTGCACCAACTGTTTTCCCAACACCATTAGCAAGGAAAGGTAGGTTATTAGAACGCTTAATTCCAATACCTGCAATTTCAACAAGTCCTTCACCAGAAGTCAAGTTACCTTGTGTATTTCCATAGTCTCTGTTGAGAATATTAGAAGATACTTGAGAAACTAGAGCATAGTACTGACGAGGGGCAAGTACAGCTGTACGATTAGCTGGTCCTTTGGGTACATTCTTTTCATCAAGAACTGAAGCAGCCTCGAAGAATGCATCGACCAAGGCCTGTGCATCATACTCCTTAGTTACACCAAGTTCAATCTGAGTACCACCAGGCTCTGGGCCAGGGGAAGCTGTGATTGGGTGCGAAGCTCTAGCAGCGAGTGCGATAGTACGGAATACTTTCTTGTCGTATGCTTCAGCTAGTGCATGACCAATCTTCTTAGAGATCTCTCCTCTAAGTGAGT
>VTLG01001480.1_pt1 | contig 11444 bp, 22 predicted proteins | sample 4694571 | NCBI WGS metagenome assembly VTLG01 (sample SAMN12604809, study PRJNA352737) | marine metagenome | biome: ENVO:00000447; feature: ENVO:00000209|ENVO:00000569|ENVO:01000036; material: ENVO:00002151; isolation source: viral sequences binned using virsorter ... | reverse complement strand
TGGATATTGTGCTTGTGCTAATTCTTCTAAATTAAAAGGTTGTCTTGTAACTTTTTTAATTGATGGACTTGATATTGCTTCAATAGTGGTAACAATATGACTTGCTATATCTTCTCTTTTACTCATAGTTTTAAAGCCTTAATTTGTCGTTTCATAAATCTCTCAAATTCTTTTCTTATAGCAACTTCTGTCTTTTTATTATAGCCAAAAAATGGTCTTTTAGGTAATTTGTCAGTGCCATAATGATGCCACTTTGCTTTGTCTGCTTCTTTTTTACTTCTAAAAAATAATTGAACTTTCTTTTTATTAGCAATTTTGGAAGTAAAGTTCTGCAACATATTTCCTTGATCGTATAAATCAACAACAGTCTTACCTTTAGCTTCACTATATCCTTTGCTATATGGTGGAAACCTACGATTATGAGTATCTTTTCCTTTAGAAGTTTTATCTAAAATAATTTCTCTTAATTGTAATCCAGCTAATTCTAATCCTATTTTGGTTAATCTAGGAAATTTCTTAAAAAATTTATTATATCGTTTTCTAACTAAAGGTAAGTTAGATGTAATTTTACCTGCAATCATTATCTAGTTAATCTTCTATAACTATGTAAAGGTTCTCTTTCGCTTGTAGAAATACTACCACCAGCATCACTATCGTAATTCACACCATCTTCTAAAATAGTTTGAAATTCTTTAATGTAAGCTGATGAATAAAATTCAATCATTCTTTCAAAACGATCTTTGTCAGCTTCAGGTCTAAATTTAGTTAAAGCTGGTAATAAAAATCTTGACAAGAATAGAAAAACTCCTGCTCTTTCAAATTGGTCTAAATCTACTTTGGTATTGGACATTTCAACAGTATTTAAAACTGTAATGTCTGTATAAACATTTGATTTATACATGGGCCACCACTTAATTCTTAAATCTCTCAAAATATCATTAGTAGTTCTTGATAACCAAGTAGTGACTTTTGAATCACTATCTGCAATACCAAAATCAAAAGCATCTGGTAGGTAAGAAGTTACACTTGAAGTAGCAATAACATTTGCACCAGTGAAATTAGCCATATCAACCTACCAAAGCTATTAAAACAATTACAATGATTATAATCCCCATTGTTACTTTAGGATTTTTTTTTGCAAGTGTTATATATTCATTTATTTTATCCATTACTTTTTACCCTTTTTTTTAGGTTTCATTTTAACAACATTTTTTGTTTTATTAATAATGTTGTCTACCTTTTCTTTTACATTACCTTTAACAATTTTAAAACCCTCATTTTCGTAAGATTTTAAAAATGCTTTTAATGTTGCTTCTGGATTTTTAGTTTTATTATCAATGTGAATTTTCTTATCAAAAACTCTATCATTTCTTTTTAATTGAACGTTATAAATTGTCATATATTCAACTCCTTTGTTTATTTGTTTGTCCTATGGGCGATCTCTCGCCCATAAGAATTAATCTATTACTCGATTGTAGAGTCGCCTCTAACTTCAATAGAAGAACTAGATTGTAAAGTACCAACACCATAAACTGCTGTTGCTACAATTTCATCTGCTCTTAAAGAAGCATCTCTTTGAGACTCAACTTTTAGGTCTTGCATCATTGCTAAACCAAAAGCATCTTTGTGGAATACTGCACCTCTGTAATCACCAGCATTATCTGTATTTGAGATATTAGATGATTCATAAATAGGTATTCCAGCTAGGCTTCCGATGAAACCTGCTCTTAATGCTTCGTTTCCTACAACACCATTTGGATTTGCAAATGTATTAGTCAAAGATGACTTAATATCATAAGCAATATTTGGGTGTAGAACTGTTGAACAACCAGATATGTCAACGGCTTCTGATCTTAAATCTGCCGCCGCCATAAATAAAATTGATGGAGTTATTGTTGCTGTGAAGGCTCCTCTAGTAGAACCAGAATTACCCCACTCTGCAATTAAATCTGCGTCGATTTTTCTTGCAATCGCTTCTCCAAACAATCTTCCAATGTCTGCCGCAACATTTCTAGGAGATGCGTTTCTTCCTAAATCTGTTAACGTAGTCATTATCCCATGCTCTGCCGCTGTTATAGTAACAGAAGTAGGATTGATTGCTGTGTTAGATAAATCAGATGCTTCAGAAACTGCCGCCGCACTTACTTTTGCGTAAACAGGAACTTCAACTGACTTACCACCCCCAGCGATAGTATAGTTTTTTACTAGACCACGCATAAGGGATCTTTCAGAAGCTACAAAAAGTGCTTCTGCTACAATCTCTGTGTATAGTTCCGAGAGTGTAGAACTTGTGCTTTCGTTTGCCATTGTTTTTTTTCCTTATATTTTATTGTTTAACATTAATTTGAGTAGGAGCATCATCTCGTTTTTTGCGATACTCTGCATATTTAGCACGATCTTCTGCCTTACTCATATCTAAATCCTGAATTTTAAAAGGTTTTACAGTTTGACCACCGACACTACTCTGACTCCCTGTGCCAGACTTAGACCCTTGCGAGAAATGTGGGTTAGCATCTAAAAACTCTTTTACTCTTTGTTCAATTGTAAGTAGTTCTCCTTTAGGGTTATACCTAATATTTGAATTATTATCAAGTATTTCTATACGATTATCATCATTAAGTTTTATTTCAGATTTTAATAAATCTACAACTTGTTGAGGATTAATAGCATTCATTTTAGAAGCAACAGATAATACTGAATTATCAATACGTTCTTTCTTAATTTCAGATTTATATTTAAGAATTTCTGTATCTTTTTCAGCTATTCTTTGTTGCATTAGCTTTTCAAGTTCAGCTTTAGATTTAGCTTCTTTAACTTCTTTTTCTTTTAAAGCCTCTACTTCTTTCTGCTTGATTTCTTCTAAATGTTTATTGTGTTTATTTTTTTCAGATTCAAGTCTAGCTTTAATAATATTATCAAGCTGATCTTGTGTAAAAGTTTGTTGTTTGGGTGCTTCTACTTTTACTTCTTCAGTTTGTTGCGTTTCAGGAGCAACTTCCTTTTTTTGTTCTTCAGACATTTTTCTCCTTTATTGTTTAAGTTTGCCTTTTGCGTCATACCAACTGGCATTAACATAAGACCATTGATGCCGACAATTATAACCACCTCTGACGATTAATGGATTTCCAGCTTTTTTTCCTGTCCATCTTCTTCGCCAAATTTGTTTGACTTCATCAATTGTAAATAGTCCATTTCTTCGTTTATTATATACCCCAGAAACCATTCTTCTGCAATGGCTACGAGAGGTAGGTATAATTCCACCTTGATATTTAAGCCATTTAAGACCAGCTTCACTTGACTTTGCAAGGTTAAGTTGTGCATCAAATTCTCTAATAGAATCATTTAAAATAGTACCAGCAAATCGTTTCATATTTTCGCCTGTTCTATCTGCCGCAAATTTAGTCTGTAATATTTGAATATTTTTATCTAATTTCTTTCTTAATTTTCTTCCAGCTACACTTCGTTTATCTATTTTTCTAATTTTCACTTCATCTCTTTTAACTCTTGATACTAATTTATTAAGTTCTTTATCATCTGCTCTAGCATACATTCCATTAATAGTTTGTCTTAAATCCTTTTCTAGTTCTACAAATTCTGCTCCTGTTAATGTAGCTTGATAAACTTTTTCTGTTAATTTTCTTGTAAAGGTATTTGATACATCTTTGAATTGTGTAAAGGTTTGTTTTTTTAAATTGCTAATTAAAGCTAAATTAGACTTGGTTAATGTTTGAAATTTCTTTGATACTTTTAATTTTTTAAATGCTTTTTCAACTCTTTTAGCTTGTTTGTTAAATCCTTGTCTTACCACTGTATCTGACCAAGCTAAATATTCTTTTTCTAAAATGGCTCTGATTTTAGGTTGCATTGCTACTGCAATTTTTAAATCAAATAGCTTTCCTACATTATTAACTGGTAAAGCCTTGCTAGTTAAACTAGCAATTTGTCTTTCAATTTTATCTAAAGTTTTAATTAAGGATTCGTAATATTTTGCTTCAGCAATTTGTATCTGCCTAATTCTGTAATCTGCAAGGTCTTGTATAATATCTGACATTCATTAAATTTCTTCTTCCTCAACTTCTTCATCTTCCTGTTGAGGTTCTTCCTGAGTAAATTGACCTATTTCTTTATTAGCATCAATTTCGTCAAATATATCTGTTAGTTTAGCATCATCATCTACAACTGCTCTAGCAATTTCTTTATCTATTTCTTTATTCAAAGTAGAAGATGGAACATTAATTGCTTTGGCTTGTTGATAAAAAGCTAAATCGGAAGCATAATCTCTTATGTTAAATGAATCTGGATAATCTATTTCTCCATCAAATTTAGCATTTTGATAAAGTGCATACAAACCAAATAATTGTTCTTCTGCTAATTGTAGATTGTCTGCTTTTTCTGAAAGTCTTGCATTAAGTAATTCAAATTCTGTTTGTAAAGCAATACCTGATGATACTTGTGTTTTAGTTGTTCTGATTGCACCTGTGTGTGCTATTCTATTGATGGCATCAACCTTTTTTGTAATTGAGTTCATAATAGCATCTAAATTTTGTCCTGATGGTTGTAATAAGTATGGTTTTAAATTAGGCTCCATTTCATCTGGCATTTCTATTATTGCACCAGCACCAGCTGAAGCATTTACTGCTGGAGTTTTTACTAATGATGGGTGGTTTGTTAATCTGATTAATTGTTCTATTTCTGAAAACTCATTATAGATTGATTTTTGCAAACTAGAAATATCCGTTAAGTCAGATTGACCAATTCCCCTCTTGTGTGATTTGGAATTGTATAAAATAACTGCTGGTATTTTGCCAATCTGATTCTTGGCAGTATCTATCACAACTGGCTCTGTTCTGTCATCTTTTAAATAAACTGTATCAACAACATCTTCGTGCCAACATCTAAAATAAGCTCCACCATTTCTATCTACTTCTTCTCTGACTTTTAAATAATCTAAAATATATTTTCCATTAGGAAGTCTTTTATAATTCCAATCAAATATATTCTCTGGAGTAACGATAGATAAATAAGGTCTTATATCCTGATTAAGTTCTTCTGCTTTTGTATTAGTTTGTATATTTGGTTTATCAAGTATTAAAACACAATGTCCATAAATAGAGGAATAAGTTTGTGCTTGTTTCATAACACTTTGTAATCCATTACCCTCTAGGTCAGTATCTTTTAAGAATTTTTCTAAACTCGCTTCTTCTGACATATTACCAAAATCTCTACTCGCTTTTACTCTAAATAAAAATGATGAATAGATTTGAATAATATTTTTACAATGATTATCACAAGGAGTATTTAAAAGTCTTTGATTATATTCGTTGTCAAGTTCTAAATTGTAACGATTAAGATATTGACCTACTTGCCAATCAAACCCACCATTGTAAGAACGAATATAAAACTCCCAATGATTTATATTTTCTTTAAAATCTTTATGTGTGTCTAAAATTTGATCTCTTGTATATGCCATTTTATCTATGTCTTATATTCCATCTTCTTGGTGTAAAATTCATATGCGTTGTTACAAGCGGTTTAACTATTTCAATTAAATATCCGATGCTGTCATTCATATGGTCGTAACCCTCTTCCTTATCTGGAATATTTGTATTTTCCTTGTATATTTGTCGTTGTAACCCTTTTATCATAGTTTTGCAAGATGGCGAGATAAAAATGTGACGTTTGCCTGTTGCAGATTTTAATCTGGAATTAACTGCATTCACTCTATCTCGTATTGGACTATGTTTAACTTTACACTTCACATTAAATCCAGCATTTTGTAAAATACTTAAATCAGTTCTTCCACCAGCAGAAGTTTTTCTTTGACGACAAGCTGGGTCAGGATAAATAAAAATTTTTGGTTTGCTTCCATATCTATCTCTAATTTCTTGGCACATTTCATCAGTATTACTAGAGTAAATGATTATTTCATCTATAAAATAAATGCAATCTTTTTCTATTTGTGCAACACAAGCACTCATTGGATCAACGTTGAAATCTAAACCAATATGCAAAGGTTTTGACCAATCTATTTCTCGTTTAACTACATTATCAACTGCGTGAAAATTATAATAAACAGCACCAGCATAGTTCTCAAATGTTCCCTCAAACTCTTGTCTAAATGTTCTTATATCAATATCTTGTTTGGCTTGTTCTATTTCTTCTTTAGAAACCATACCACCTTGTAGAGTAGTAAATTGAAAACTATCCCATTCAGGTTCTTGCTTTCCTTTTTCATACATACGATAAGACCAATTACCATAACCTTTAGGAGAACCACACATCAGTACATCTCCAACTGTATCTGAAATTGATGCTCTTAAAACTTCTGTCCAAGCCTTTTCATCTATATCTGCAAATTCATCTAATATTAAAAAGTCTAAACCTACACCTCTTAATGAGTCATAGTTATCACAACCCTTTAAGGAAATCATACTACCTGTTTTTTTAATCTTAATAGATAAGTTCGTTTCATTAATTTCATCAATCCAATTAAAGTCGGAAAGCATTTGTTTTAATTTAGACCAAACTATTTCTCTTGCCATCTTAAAGGTAGGAGCAACATACCAGATATTCTTCTTGACCTGTGTTGCATACTTCATCATTTCTGTGATACAAAGATAGGTTTTACCAAATCTTCTTCCTGAAACTAAAACTCTAAATCTTTTTTTGGATTGACTAACTTTATGCTGGGGATTCGTAAGTGTTATTTTTTGGCTTTTGTTCATCACACCAATACTTTACCATAAGTTTTTCTTTTTCCCATACATCTACATCTTTATTAACTAATTGAATAACCTTTTCAGAACCAGCTATGACACAACTAGACCAAGAATCAAATAAAACTCTATCCGAAAGTGGCGGATAACAATACCCATGTAAAATGGAACAAACTTGAACAATAAGAATATATTTCATCTATCATTGTTCCTGTGTTTGTAATATTTTCTGTGAACTTGTCTTTGCCAAACCCATAAATGTATTCTCTGTGAGATTTTTCCCACATAATGTAAAAACCAATCTATCATAATTATAACTCACTGTTACGAACATAATTACGGATATAAAAGCATATCCTTTGATTCCTTTTTTAATTGTTTAATTTCTTGTTCCAATTTTTCTATTGTATGTATTTTTTTAACCATATGAATCATAGCTTTTTCATCAGCTTCTTTTTTAACATCTTCTACTGCTTGAATGTTATCTAATTTTAATTGATCTATTTCTTTTCTTAATTGACCATTTAATTTTTTATGGTTTTGTTCTATTAAACTTGTGGCTTGTATTTCTTCTTTTAATAAATCAATTTTTTTTTCAAGGTCATATATCTTATCGTTTTGCTTTGCAATAGTATCTTCTAAATCTTTATGAGTTTCACAAGTCATTATTTTGTATATCCTGTTGAATCATATTTATCTTTTATGATTTTAATGACTCTCATTTTATCGCTATATTCATCTTTCTCAATAATAGCATCAACCTCTCCACAAGCCATACGAACATTTTGTGGATTTACCGATCTCTCGACCTGCCTCTTCGCTTTAAGGCAGGAACTCATCTTCTGATCCTGAATGTATGTATGTTCAATAATACCTCCTTGATAAAACATACAAAGTACGATCACCCCTGAAACTAAAGTTTCCATTATTTCACTCCTTTAATGATTGTTTCCATTTTTCCTCACTTTGTCTTTTATTTTTTCAATATCATTAATAATACGTTCAACATCTTTTTGTAGCCTAGAAATATTAGTAGCATTATGTCTTGATTCTTTTATTTCTGACTGAATATCCTCGACATCGGTTAGCAGGCTCTCGATTAAAAGAAATTGCTCCGAGTCTGCGGGCAAACTTCCTAACTCCCCACGTGGCCACTTAATAGAAAACTCTACTGCACCCTCTAAATCTTTTTTAATTAAATGGTTATCTGTTTCTAATGTATTAAGTCTTTCTATAATTCCAAAATATGCCCATACTCCAAGTCCTACTGCCGCAATAATGCTAATCAGGTTTCTAATAGGCATTGCCAATGTTGTTGATTCATTAATCTTCATCTTCTTTAGGTCTTATCTTTCCAAAAGTTATTTTATAATTCATTTTAATATTTTGTTCTGCATCAGTGCTTAAAGGCTTACCAGATACTCCAATAGAATGCCTAGTATTTTCACAAGCCACTAATAAAAAGCTACACATAACTATCCATATTAAATATTTCATCTTCTTTTCCTATACCATCTTCTTTTTTTGAGAAACCAAGCATAAGCTTTATTTATTTTTCTTCTTCTTTTTCTTTTTAAACTTTCCATCAATTTTTTCCTCTAATGATGATACCTTTTCTTTAATCAGTACCATATCTGTTGAAAGTGAAAAAGTCCTAGAAAGTGTCCAGCCACCTAAAGCTAATAATATCGCTAATAAAGCCGTAATTAGTTTTTCATTCATATTTATTCTATTATCAGATTAATTTATTTTTTACCACCACAAATCCAACCTAACAATAATTTTCCTTTTTTTGTGTACCAACCTTGTAATTTAGGATTGCCATTTCTTTCATTATAATATTTCATATTGACATCTACCCAAGATTCAGCAACTTGATTACAATTATTATCAGTATATTTAAGTTTGATCTTTTGAATATCTATTCCATTGGTGGCAAGAAGTAAAATAACAACTATACTTTTCATAACACACTACCTTTGAAAATATCTTAATCTCCATCTATGGCAAACATAATTATCTTTAACTCCAAATGCTTTATAAATATTACAAAAGCCTCTGCGATTAGAATACATTGCACAATTACCACAGGCTTGTTTGGTAGTAGATGGAACAAAGGTATTAGGCAACCTATAATCAATCATCTCTCCATTAGAATAAAATGCTTGTCTTTTAATCATCTTCCTTGACCTCTGTAATAAGGTTTCTTACCTAATTGTCTGCGTCTATTTTTATTCATTGAAGAAGTTTTAGGTCTGCGTCCTATACTTGTACCATTGGACTTTTTAACATATTCAACAGTCTTTCCAAAAATGTTACCTTTTCGTCCCATTTGATTTACCATTAAGGTTAGTTGAAGCTCCCTCAATTATAAGTGGTAAAGGCTCATTGTAATTAGTTTGTTCTATTTTATCTTTTTGGTCTAAATGCTGTTTACCTAACCATATTTGCATTACTACATTTCCTGATAAAGCCTTTTCAAATTGTGCACGTCTTAAACTTATTCTGCCCATCTCACGACCCTTTTTTATAAGGTGGACATAATTGCGTTGTAATGTCTTTGTTGAAACTTCACAAAACTCTGCAATTTCTTCAAAAGTACAATGTAATTGTGCTAATTTTGTTATAGCTTGTGTATCTACTTTTTTTAGTGGTCTTGCCATTATGTCCTTTTTTTAGTTTTTTTTCTTCCATCTTTCAAGAGGATTTGTGCAAAATGATGTTTTCTTGCAGTATTTCTTCTACAAAACAAAGGATATTTTTCCAGCATATATTTTGTTGACCATTCTTCGTGTTCTTCAGTACGATATGCACCAATACCACCAGTTTCTAAATATATCTTTGTTTTAGGTGCTAAATAATTAAATCTCACTACACCACCATCTTCAAGATAGTATTTTATTGTTCTCTCATAATCTTCTTTAGTATGCAACTTATTATTTAATATAAAAGCCTTATCTTTATGAGAATTAATCCATCCATAAAAACAACCTATTACAAACTTTAGATTAAAAGATATATCCTCTTTCATGTAAAAAGGATTACAAGATGCAGATACACCCCATAAATCAAACTTATATTGATTACAAAGTTCATAAGCCTGTTGCTCTAATCCTATTAAATCTGTGACTGTCTGTGTTTTTTTACTATTAATTTTAGTTTCTAAACTTTGAATATCATCATCTAAACCCATTAGTCTTTGACCTGCTGGATAATGCTGAACTATAAAGTTTCTTTGTGCATTGATACAATCATTATGGGAAATAATAAAATTAACTGGGTATTTTTCTAGCTTTTTTTTATATTCATCATACTCATTAGCTTTACTTAAAAAAACATCAACATTAGCAAAATCTATATTACAATTTTCAAGATATTTTAGGGTTTTATTAAGTAAAAAATCTGCTCTCCCACAGCTTGGAATTGCTATCCTGAAATTCATTTGTTGAGGTTGGCTCTATTTTTAAGTCTTTTTGCTATTTCCATTTCCTCTAAAGCAGATTTACAATAGACCATATTCTTTCTGTAATAGCATACAATAGATATTCTTTCAAATGTGCCTTTTCCTTGTATTTCAGTATTACCATGAAATTCGTGAACATCAAAAAAACAAACATCTCCACTTCTTACATCAAATCCAACTTTATATTTTGGCAAAACTGTATAGGCTCCATCATAATTACCAGCTTCTAATACACCCAGATTTCCAAAACCTTCTGCTAAATCTCCTTTATCAGTATGAATAGCAGTCCTAAAATTTCTATTAATGGTAATGGTTGTAAAAACTGTATCTTTGATAAAAAAATCATTAGAGGTTTTATTAATCATATCTTTTTGATTTTGCCATCTTTTAGGACAGACCTCTTTAAATAAATCTGAAATATATTTAATATAAGGATAACCTTTTCTAAACTTTTCAAATTGATGCTCGTTAAATGACGTTTGCCTACAATAAGGGATTCTTGTTTGTCTATCAAAATATCCAGCTATTCCACTTTCTACTTTATTAAATGCTTCGTGGGTTTTAGAAACTGTACCATCTTTGTTTACTCTATATCCTCTAGTTTTTCCTGTTTTGTTCGTTTTTGTTCTCGTTCCATCTTCATTAATTGTTAAACCTACAAAATTTTTTCTTATAGGTGGAACTCCCCCAGCCGATCCTCTATTACCACCTTTGGCAACTGCGTGTCTTAATGATTTATAGGCTTGTTCACAAATACTAGCTGGAATAGCATTTTTTCTAAAAAAAAATAAAGGCTCTCCATTTTCTTTATAACCATCACAATCATAATCTATGATAGTATCTAAATGGTGCTTTTGAACAAAATATCCCTCTAGCTGTTTGATTTCTTTATCAGAGTATTTAGCTTTTGCTGTTATCGTATGCGTCATTAACGATTTTATAAACTGTATCTGTTAAATTGTCAGTACCTAATTTCTTCTGTAATTCTGAAACCCATAGCCTAAAGTTTTTTTCGGTATCAGTATTTAAAAATAATTGTACCATTTTAACATGGGAAATTTGCATATCTGCTGGAAATTCTACATTAAAACCATCATCTTTTTTATTATTAGGTTTAAATGCTAAAGCCTTGTCCTTTGAAAGATTTTCTAATTCAGTTAAATTAAATCCAGTTAAATCTAAATTAAAATCCTCATCTTTTAATATTTTTAATTCTTCCGCTAATAGCTTGTTTTCCCATTTAGATTCTTCTCCTGACCTATTAT